>Ga0164243_10000059_pt1 | contig 288383 bp, 241 predicted proteins | sample OricompcompostOP_FD_108781 | JGI IMG/M metagenome (GOLD analysis project Ga0164243, IMG submission 108781) | Organic Plus compost microbial communities from Emeryville, California, USA - Original compost - Organic plus compost (OP) | ecosystem: Engineered > Solid waste > Mixed feedstock >... | reverse complement strand
GCCCATAAAACCCCGGCAAACGGCTATTTCTTTTATCCCTGCTGAAGTGTACCATAAAAGCCAGGCAGGTTATGATCAGAATAATTTTTGCCGCTACCTGTGCAGCCTGTTTCACAAGGAAACGGCCCTTGCCTTAATGAACCGGTTTCATGTGGGTACTTCCCGTTATTGGGCCGGCGCTACGGTGTTTTGGCAGGTAGACACCAGCGGACAGGTACGGAGCGGGAAAGTAATGTTATATAACGCCAGCACCGGCAAACGGGAAAAGGAAGTACTACCGGACGGCAGCAGGAAAAGCCTTATTACCTGGGCGCATAGTGTTTTAAAGCTGCCAGATTTCAACCTGCAGCAGTGTTTATTTGGATTGCACCAGTTAACAGCCTTTCCGGCTACTATGCCGGTAGCCATTGTAGAAAGTGAAAAGACGGCCATTATCGCCACGGTTTACCTGCCTGGTTTTATATGGCTGGCATGTGGTAGCCTTACCAACCTAACCAGGGAAAAGCTACAGCCACTAGCAGGCCGTAAAATAGCCCTGTTTCCGGACCTGGGGGCATTCGATAAATGGCAGGCCAGGGCCAGGGAAATACAACAGGTTTTGCCCTGCCAAATAACCGTTTCCAATCTATTGGAAACACGGGCCAGTGATGCGGATAAGGCAAACGGGCTGGATTTGGCCGATTACCTGGTAAAACGTGACCAGCAAACAGGTTGGGCGCTGACGGATCAGGGCTATCCCTTATTTTGGGATAATCCAGTAAAGGAGAAATAGGCTGCTATATGCGCGTATTGACCCAAAAAAATCATCAGGTAGAGCCGTGAGCTGATTTGTAGGTATCTGACGCGCGTATATGACTTCGGAAAAATCTTCCGGGCTTTATGGTTAGCAATAGTTAACATTTTGCTGAAAACTGCTGAACCCTTAACAAAACTTAACATTTTCAACCCTGGGAACCTTCGGACTAATGGGTTTCCCTCGAATCATTGGACATTTTTTATTGAAATAAATGATCTTTTAAAACACAACACAGTAAAGGGATGCAGGCAAAATACCTGTCATTATATACCGGTTTTTGCCGAATATTCCCTAATAATTTAGGTTTCTCAAAAAGGTAAAGTATATGGCTAAGTTTCCAACATTTCCTACCACATACGAAGAAAGAAAGAGCTTTAGTATTAGCGACCTGCGAAAATGGGGCTACCTGGTGCCGGGTCAGGGTAAAAACGGAACAATCAAATGGAGCCGTGGCGGTAATCCTATCGGCAGCATCGGCATAACGGCGTACTTGGATTTAACCGCGCCTTATATCTCCCTGAATTATATTTTGAACCAGGAGAAGAAAATAAGCTACGGGGTATCCCTGGTAAGGGTTACCAGCAATTTAGGAAAGGGGTATGTATGGTATTTCCGTTGTCCTTATACAAACAAGCTGTGCCGGAAGTTATACAACGTTGACGGCTATTTCATGCACAGGGAAGCGGTAAGAGGGTATTATGAAAAACAGATACAGTCCAAGCACTACCGGCATATTGAAAAGACCTTTGGCCCGGTATTTCAGCAGGAAAAGCTGTACGAGCAGCTCTATGCAAAGCATTTCAGGAAATTCTATAATGGGAAGCCTACTAAACGTTACCTGAAGATTATGGCCCAGCTGCAGGCAGCAGGTAGGGTAAGCGAACAGGATTTAATTAATGCCATGATCAGATAGACAACAACCATGAAAAAAGCAGCCTGGAAAGGCCGCTTCACGGGTAAAGGGCTGTTAAACCGCCCTACCCTCTTTTCATAGTTGCAATAGTCAAACCTTCATTGAGCATTAGAACCGCTTCAAGTTGAAATGCAACAGGGTAGAAACGCCTTTGCCGTTTTCTCGCTTCTTTCAAAATCTTAAATCCTCCTCACCTGGCCACCTTCTTAACTGGCGACGTTTCATTGCTAAAGAGGCATACAGCAAAGCTGCCTGAATGGCCGTTTGTGTAATATGGGGGTAGGCTACAAGTATATCCTGCACTGTTTCCCCTGCGGATAATTTTTCCAGAATTAATTCAACGGTAATACGTGTTCCCTTAATGATAGGCTTACCCAGCATGACTTCAGGGTTTACGTCTATATGTTGCAGTAGGTCCATACGTTTTACTTATTCTTAGGTAAATAAGAAACCGGATAAAAATCCAGTTCCGTTTTGCAACAACATTCCAATTACCCGTAGCCCATTTATTGACTTTTACTTATTCCGGTATTTATCAAAGTACAGCCATGTCAATTTTAGCTCTTCAAATACGACCTTAATAATTGCCCGCTTTTCGGCATTGCTTAGGGCTGGAACAACCCTATTGAATTTGGTTACCTTATCCCTGGCGCGCATTTTCCTATAGATGGTGGGGATAGTCATATTACACTCCTGGCAAATACGGTCCCTGACCCTATTAGGTAATTCAAGTAGCCTTGTATGAATATCGGAGAGCATGTTTGCTTTAGGTTGTTGCTTGGGCCTTTTCATCAGATGTTATTTAGAATGCAGCTAATTTCAAAAGACCGGCCTATCTTGTTTGCCAACTTTAACACCTTATTTACAAGTATGGAATAAGCTGTTGAGATAGGCACTTCACCAATGGCAGATATTGTTATTAAACTTGCTGTGCATAAGCCGTTTTCCATGATCGGAATAGTAATATCGTCTACCACATCGGCAGCGATATCAAATAAGGCATCATACAGGCTGATTTCACCCGTCCAGGTATTAGGCAGATATAAATGTTCCGCGTGATCTAACTTATTATAGGCCCGTTCAAAGGCGGTAATAAGCCGGTTGTATGGGTTGGGTGTAAAGAATCTAAAGAGAATAAAAGGCATACAAAATTAGATTAGGGATTAGCAATGCTTTACAGTGTGGTCGTACGACAAAATTGTGTAGCTGCTGTGAAGCCAAACAAGGCGGGAACTTCAAATAAAAAGGGTGTAGGTTAGTCCTTACCGTTCCCGAAGGGCTGCGACACCCTGTTCACGAAATAAGAACGCCTACACCAATATAGTATAGGCGATTTACCTTATTCCCTCGTGAACTTGAAAGGTCGCAGTTTTCGGGTCCGAGAGCAAAGCAAACACGCTTAGTATTCTATGTATCCTGCAAATTACATTTTGTTTAGGAACTGTTTAAGTTATACTGCATAATGTTACTCTTACAGATTGATTTGTTTGAGATCAAAACGATTACTAAGGTAAGGAAAAAATCAATTTACTCAGTATAACTGAGTGATTATTTTTTGCTAATAGAGTTGCTTCGCCTCAAAACAAATATGGGCATCACTCAAATAGATCAACACGTAATTAATAAGGTAAGAGAGAAAAGGAAGGCTGCTAATATATCTCAGGCGGCATTGGCCCACATGCTGGATGTATCGGAAGGGTTTATAGGTAACATCGAAAGCACGAAATACAACGATAAGTACAGCGTTGCTCACTTAAACGAGCTGGCGAAAATTTTCAAATGTTCTCCCAAAGACTTTTTACCAGATGAGCCATTTTAATCAGCCATTTTCACCCCATGTACCCCGACGTGTACCCCAAAAATAAAAAAGCCTCACAAATCATTGATTTATAAGGCATCTATTTTATTGCATGTAGCCCCGCCAAGAATCGAACTTGGATCTAAAGTTTAGGAAACTTCTATTCTATCCATTGAACTACGGGGCCAGCTTCCTGCCACAGGCAGAAAGGGGAGTGCAAAAGTAAGTTTTTTCAAACCAAAATCCAACTCCTCCCTAATTGTACATACTTTCTATCACGTCCCGGTATTTTTCGAGTATCACCTTGCGTTTCAGCTTCAGGGTGGGGGTCAGTTCCCCTCCGTCTACCGTCCATTCGTGGGGCAGCAGCTCAAACTTCTTGAGCTGTTCCACATGGTTGAAGAACTGGTTGTATTTCTCCAGCGCCTGCTGGAACAGGGCCCTCACTTCCGGGTGCCGGACCAGCTCCTCCTGGCTGTTGTAGGGAATGTTGCGCTTGCTGCACCAGCCTTTCAGGTTAGGGAAGGAGGGCACGATCAGGGCGGCGGTGAACTTGCGATCCTCGCCCACTACCATGATCTGCTCTATGTAGGGAGACTCCTTGAACTTGTTCTCTATTGGCTGCGGCGCCACAAATTTGCCGCCGGAGGTCTTAAACAGCTCTTTTTTCCGGTCTGTGATCTTCAGGAACTTGTCATTCACGATCACGCCAATGTCGCCGGTATGGAACCAGCCGTCCCTGATGGCATCCGCTGTAAGGTCCGGGCGCTTGTAGTAGCCCATCGTCACGTTGGGACCTTTGCAAAGGATCTCGCCGTCCTCTGCAATTTTTACCTGTACATTGCTGATAACAGGTCCTACCGTGCCAAACATGCGGTCCTTTACGTCCACCCGGTTTACGCTGATCACCGGTGAGGTTTCCGTAAGACCGTAGCCCTCCAGCACCGGGATGCCGCCGGCGGTAAATACTTTCAGCAGGCGTACCTGGCAGGCGGCCGCACCGTTTACCACAGCCTGTATGTTCCCTCCCAGCGCTTCCCGCCATTTTTTGAATACCAGCGCGTTGGCAATGGACAGCTGCAGGTTATACCACCAGCCCATGTGCTTGTTGATCTCGTACTGCTTGCCCAGCTCTATGGCCCAGAAGAATAAGGCCCGTTTAATACCTTTCAGCTCCAGCCCTTTGGCCATGATCCTTTCATATACCTTTTCCAGCAGCCGGGGCACGGTAGTAAAGATGGTAGGCTTTACTTCCCGCAGGTTGTCCGCAATGGTATCCATGCTTTCTGCATAGTAGATGGGCACGCCGGCGGTAAGGTATACGTAGGTCACCATCCGTTCAAAAATATGGTTCAGGGGCAGGAAGCTCAGGGCGCGGGCGCTGGAATGTACCGGCAGGTAAGGGGTACAGGCGGTTACATTGCTCATGATATTGCGGTGGCTCAGCATCACTCCTTTGGGAGTGCCCGTGGTGCCGGAGGTATAGATGATCGTTACCAGCTCTTCGGGGTCTGTATTCTTTTTGATCTCCGTGATCAGCGGGTAGTCTGCCGGCCGGGCCATGGCCAGCAGTTCTGTCCAATGGCGCACGCCGGGTATCCGGTTGAAGGAGAATATCTCTTTCAGTAAAGGGAGCTGATCGCGGACGGCGTTCACTTTTTCCAGTATCGTTTCGTCGCTGATGAACAGGATGCGGGCCCCGCCGTCATTCAATACAAAGACCAGCTCATGCTGGCTGATGGTAGGATAGATGGGGGTCAACACAGCGCCGGTCTGCTGGCAGGCCAGGTCGGTCAGTACCCATTCCGGCCGGTTGGGCGAAATAATGGCGATCTTGTCTTTCCCCTCCATGCTGCCGTCTCCCCCGCTGATGCCCAGTTGCAAAAGCCCGGAGCTTAATTGCATGGTAAGATCGGCTACTTCCTGCGTACTGTATTTTTTCCAATTCCCGTCTACTTTACCGGCCAGCATGTCTTCCTTGGGATAGTGTGCCAGCTGCCAGGCGATCACGTCAAATAATCGGCTTGGTTGATCCATCATGCTTTGATTTGTTGTTTGCCATGCTTACAGGCCGCGCTGTTGCCGTTGCTGTAATTTTTCATATTCTTTCAGCGTATCACCATAGGGGTCACTGTGATAGGCGCCAAAGTAGTGGAATGCCAGGCCAATGCCCCAACCCAGCGCCGGCCATATAGGCCAGGGGGGGCTGCTGCCGTTACTGTCTGTAATGAACCATAAAGCCCAGAGGCCGGCATTTACTACCAGGTAGGCGATCAGGTGAGACTTGAACGCAGCTCTCGCCTTGGCAATGCGCCACAGTCTTTCATCCCGTTGTTGTGTCGTTTCCATGTGAACAGGTTTAAGTATGATAGATGCATATTAAATTTAAATAAATTTATTTGATTTTAACGGATTATTGCCGTTGTGCAACTATACTGAACTGTATATTCACCATGGAGTTGATCAGCTTGTCCTGCAGGGACTTGTCGGCACGGTAGGTCATGCCCCATAAAGTACGGTCCATGTTGAAATTGGCATGGGCTGTTACCTGGTCATTTATGATGGCGATCCTGGCAGGGAACGTAATATTCTTGGTCACTTCCTTAATGGTCAGGTTGCCTTGTATGGTATGGGTAGCATCTTTTAGCAGTACATCGGTACCGTCGGGGCGGTAAGTGTCCACGCCGGTGATCGCAAATGTGGCGGTAGGGTATTTTGCGGCATCAAAGAACAGGGGGCTTTTCAGCTCCCGCTCCAGCTTGTGCTTCATGGCGGTGTCGGCGGCCAGGTCCAGGTCTTCCAGGGAGGCAATGTTGATCACAAATTGCCCCCCGGTCACCATGCTGTCCTTTACATACAGGGTACCGCTGGTGAGCTGAAAACGGCCGGTATGCTTGCCGGTAGGTTTGGTGCCAATCCATTGCAGGCTGCTTTTGTCCACGTCTACCTGGTAGGCCGTACCTACCCCTTCCTGTACAGACCGTGCTTCCGATATTTTTGCCTCATCTGCCCTGGGCGCCTGCTGGCAGGCGCCTGCCGTTATGCATCCTGCTATCAGTAGTATATACCTCATACTATACGTTTTAGTCCGAAACTACCTCCCGGTTGCCCACCCATACAAACCGCTTCACGATGAACTCCTGGTTGGTAAAGCTGGCGTTGCCCGCCGGGTTGCCCCCTGTTACATGAAAATCGGAGAAGGCGGCATGCTGGTTTACCCATATCAGGCCCGTGAAATTGAAGGATACCGGGGTGAATACGCTGTTCATCTCTTCCGCTATCTTTTCCTTTACAACGGGGTCTGTGGTGTAGGCCGCGCAGGTAATGGCGCCGCGTTGTTCCGCCATTTGCCTGGCCAGCTGTATGGAATGGTCCGTATTTTTTGTTTTTACCAGCAGGATCACCGGTCCAAACAGCTCCTTTTCATAGATATCGCGGTCTGCGCTGGTTACCTCCAGTACGGTGGGAGAGCACATCCTGGCTTTGCTGAATTCTTCATTAGGTACCGGCCCGCCCTGCAGCAGCACCTTTCCGCCCAGCCGGGCAGCCTCCTGTGCGCGTTGCAGGGTCATATCGTTCTGTACTGCGCCCAGCGTGCCCGCACCCATTTTGGGATTGGTCACCAGGGCGGTGATCGCATCCCTGATCTTCCGGGCCGTTTCGTTGAAACCCAGGTTGCCGGCGGCGGTAGAGATGCCCTGTTCCGGTATAAAGAAGTTCTGCGGCGCCGTGCACATTTGCCCGGAGTACAGGCATACGGCAAAAGCCAGGTTCTGCACTACGGTGTCTATATCCTGCACGCTGTCCAGTATCACGGAATTCACGCCTGCCTTTTCGGTGAAAACGGTTTTGCCCCGCAGGGATTCCACGTAGTCGCCAAAACTGCTGCCGCCGGTGTAGTCGATCAGCGCAATGCGCGGATGCTCGCACAGCGTGGTGGTGAGGGGTTGCTCGCTGCTGTCTGCCGCCAGTTGGCACAGGTGCGGGTCAAAGCCGTTCTCATGCAGCACTTGTTGTATGGCGCTGATCACCAGGGCAATAGGAAGCACCGCTTTCGGGTGGGGTTTTACGATCACCGGGTTGCCGCTGACCAGGTTGGCGTAGATGCCGGGCAGGGAGTTCCATACCGGGAAGGTGGAGCAGCCTATTACCAGCCCAATGCCCCGGGGCACGGCTTTGAAGGTTTTCTGCAGCTGGAGGGTTGCTTTGCCCATTGGCTTTTCCCACAGCTGTTCGGCGGGGAACCGGTGCAGCTCCTCGTATCCCATGGCAATGGCTTCCAGCGCCCGGTCATTGGCATGCGGGCCGGATGCCTGGAAGCTCATCATAAAGCTTTGCCCGGTGGTATGCATGGTCGCATAGGCGATCTCGAAGAAAAGTTCTTTTACCCTTTCGAGGGTTTCTACCAGTATGTCCGCCCGGTTGGTAACAGGCGTATTGGCCCATTGCCGGCCGGCAGCGCCGGCCTGTGCTACCAGCTCCTCTACTGTAAAGGAGGGATAGGTAATGCCCAGCTTTTCCAGGGTGTAGGGAGATACTTCTTCCCCTACGCGGTCGTTATTGCCGGTTTGCAGCAGGCGGTCAAAAGGTTGGTTCAGCAATTGCTGATAACCGGTCATGCCTTTGGCAGCGGCCTCTTCACCGTAAGCCTTGGGGTGCTCGGGGTACTGTGAGTAAAAGCGCCGTTCGTGGTTGGCCTTTACCGCGTTGTCAATCGTGTTTTGGTGTTTGGTTGCAAGCATATAAGTAATTATATAATTGAATAATTAACAATTAAGGAACGTGGAATCAGTAGCACTTGCATTCTTTTGCACATTTGCACATCTGCAAATCTGCCATTGCGTTTATCTGTTCAGCGTAAATCTGCCGTCGTTGTAATATTCGTCGGGGCGCAGTTTAAATGGATGATTGCGCTGGTATTGCATGAATTTATCATATTCCGATTTGTGCAGGTTAGTCCAGGTGCGGTAGGCAGACTGGCTGGCCACCGGGCCAAACAGCCACTGGTTATAGGCTTCAAACAGGCCCTCCTTCAGCAGCCTGCGCTGCAGGTCAAATAACGCGAACGGGTATTTTAAACCATAAAAATTATACCAGTCCAGTATAAAGCGGGTGCGCAGCATGATCAGCGCCTCAGGGTCAATGCCGCTGCTGATAACGCCGGTCTGTTTGGCCATCAGCTGCCGGTAGACATTTACAAAATCGCTGCTATGCTTGTTGCGTTTGTTTTTCTTGTCATCTATGTCGGGCAGGGGCATGCTCAGCATGGAGGGATCGTTGAACAGCTTTTTGTACGACTCTATCAGTATATCCCTTATTTCCGCGGTGCGGGTGGTATAGCTTTCCAGGTTCACGAAGATCTCCCCGTACAGGATGGCCCATACCGGGTCTTTGGAATAGTAGTATGTACGGGCTGCGTTGTAATAGTTGCCGGGAAAATTTGGGTCCTTTTCTATCCCTTTGAGCCAGTTGTTCAGGGCCCCGTCGTACATCTTCAGCGTCATCAGCAGCTGCCCGTTGTCGTTGTACAGCTCTCCGCTTTCCGGGAACTTGCGTATGCCCTTGTCATACAGCTTTTGCGCGCCCCTCCAGTCCTGCCGGGCCTGGTAAATGTTGCCGGCTATCTGGTACATCTGCGGGTCCACGTCCTTTTCGTCCAGCAGCGGTTCAATAATGCTTTTGGCCTTGTTCATCTCTCCCCGCAGGTAGTAGGCAAACCCCAGCTGCTTCCGGAACTGTATGTTGTCCGGTTCCAGCTGCAGCGCCTGGTTCAGCACCAGGATGGCATTGGCATAATCACCGGTGCGGATGAAGTTCCGGGCCGTGCTGTACAGCTCATTGGCCTCCTGCGCCCATGCTGCCTGGGAGAATAATAATAATAATCCACCTATTAGGAATTTTTTCAATAAAGGGAACCTCCTGTACATGCCTGTCTTTTGCGTTTGTTGTAAAAGTAAAGAAAATGGGTGAATGTGCAGATGTGCTGATATGCTAATGTGATGAAGGGAATGACTGTAAAATAAAACAGGTCCCGGAACGTTCCAAGGACCTGTAATTCTGAAAATATGTTTATTTATCAGCACATTAGCATATCAGCACATCGTCAAATCACCTGCGTGATCAGCCCGTCCCGCAGCTTGGGCTCAAACCAGGTGGATTTGGGAGGCATCACATTGCCGCTGTCTGCAATGTCAAACAGCTGCTGAATGGTAACGGGGTACAGGGCAAAGGCCACTTTCATTTCCCCGCTGTTCACGCGCCGGGCCAGCTCTTCCAGTCCACGGATGCCGCCTACAAAGTCAATGCGCTTGTCTGTGCGCGGGTCCTTGATGCCCAGCAGCTTGTCCAGCACATTGTGCTGCAGGATGGTCACGTCCAGGATGCCGATCGGGTCCGTGGTATAGGTGCCTTCCCGGGCTACCAGCCGGTACCAGCTGCCTTCCAGGTACATGCTGAATTCGTGCAGCATGGCCGGCTTTTGCGGCACATGGCCTACGTTCTCTACGGTAAAGTCGTACTCCAGGCGGGAGAGCAGATCGGCCGCGGTATGGCCGTTCAGGTCCTTTACCAGGCGGTTATAGTCCAGTATGGCCAGCTGGCTGGCAGGAAAGATGGTGGTCAGGAAAAAGTTCACCGGGTCCTCTGCTGAGCTGATCAGCTGCTTTTCCGCAAACTCTTTCTGCACCAGGGAGGCCGATGCGGCCCGGTGGTGCCCGTCGGCAATATAGGTGTGCGGCACTTTCTCTGCAAAAAGGGTGGTGATCTCCTGTACTGTAGCGGGATCGGATACTACCCATACGGTGTGCTGTATGCCGTCGTCTGCAGTAAAATCGTAGGTGGGGGGATGTTGCTGCTGCCAGTGCGCTATCAGCACGTTCAGCTCCGGCACGTCTGTATAGGCCAGGAACACGTTGCCGGTTTGTGCGCGGGTAGCTTTGATATGATTGATCCGGTCCAGCTCTTTCTCCGGGCGGGTAAATTCATGCTTTTTGATAATGCCGCTGTTGTAGTCGGCTACAGAAGAGGCGCATACCAGGCCCGTCTGGGCACGGCCGTCCATCACCAGCTGGTAGATGTAGTAACAGGGCTGTTCATCCTGGAACAGCACGCCCTCCTTTACAAACTGCTGCAGGTTTTCGGCAGCTTTATCATACACGGCCTGGCTATGGATATCCGTACCGTCCGGCAGGTCTATTTCTGATTTTGAGACATGATAATAAGCATATGGATTGCCCGCTGCCGCTACTTTTGCTTCTGCAGAGCTGAGCACGTCATAAGGCTTTGCGGCCACCTGGGCCGCTAGTCCGGCTTCGGGCCTTAATCCTTTGAACGGTCTGATAATTGCCATGGTTGTCAGGTTGTTGAGGAAGCAAATTTAATGTGCGGATGTGCAGATATGCAAATGTGCGGATGAATTTCCCGGATTTTTTTGAGTGTACTGGCTGCATTTGTTCCGCACATCCGGACATCCGCACATCTGCATATCCGCACATTAAAAAGTCCCGTTCGCCGGCAAAACGAAACGGGACCTACATCTATAGTGGTTAATCAACATGACAATGTTATCCGCATGCATGTTCGTTCGCGCAAATTCATCTGCACATTTGCATATCCGCACACCTGCACATCAACTACGCTTTTTTGAGGCTGAAATACTTCATGGCTTCCACCATTACTTCCACGCTCTCGTACGGCAGGGCATTGTACAGCGATGCGCGGAAGCCGCCCACGCTGCGGTGCCCTTTGATCCCCACAATATCTTCTTTCTTGCAGAATTTCAGGAACTCTTCTTCCAGCTCCGGCTTGTCCATAATAAAGCACACGTTCATACGGCTGCGGTCCTCTTTTACCACGGTGCCGCGGAACAGGGGGTTATTGTCTATCTCACTGTACAGCAGGGAGGCTTTCTTTTCATTGACCTTTTCAATAGCCGCTACACCGCCCTGCTCCTTGAGCCAGCGCAGGGTAAGCATGGAAATATAAACGGCAAATACGGGCGGGGTATTGAACATGGAGCCGTTCTCGATATGTACCTTGTAGTCGAGTATGGTGGGGATCTTACGGCTTACCTTGCCCAGCACGCTTTTACGTACGGCCACCATGCAGGCGCCTGCAGCGCCCATATTCTTCTGCACACCGGCATAGATCAGCGAGAACCGGTTAAAATCCATCTGCCGGCTCAGGATGTCACTGCTCATATCGGCCACTATCGGTATATCGGTTACCGGTATGGTCTGCCACTGGGTACCATAAATGGTATTGTTAGTGGTAATGTGCAGGTACTTGGATTGGGGCGGAATGGTAAATTGTTTGGGGATGTGGTTATAGTTGCTCTCGCGTGAACTGGCCACCACGTCTACATACCCGAAGTTTTTAGCCTCCTTGATGGCCTTGTAGGACCAAACGCCTGTATCTACATAACCAGCCGTTTCCCCGTTTTCCAGCAGGTTCATGGCAGACTGCATGAATTGCGTGCTGGCGCCGCCGTGGAGATACAGCACCTCGAAGTCGTCCTCCAACTGCATCAGCTCCCTGACCAGGCTGCGGGCCTCGTCCATCACGTTCATGAACAGTTCCGTTCTATGGCCAATCTCCAATATTGACATACCCGATCCCTCAAAATCAATCAACGCTTTGCTGGCTTTGTATAATACCTCGTTTGGTAATACAGAAGGCCCTGCGTTAAAATTGTGCACCTTCATGTTGCGATCCAGATTAAATACATTATTAGCTTTTTCCACTTTGTTTGGTTTTTCTAGGAACGGATAAAAAAAGTCAAGGTGTTTTCAAATAACCAGTAAGTTGCGTGGCGTAGGATAAAGGTTAAAAAGATAGTGGCAACAAAGATATTTAACTTTTTCTAAAAACCCGCTTTTATTTTGTTGCGCGGAAGTCAGCGGCAGACGTCCCCTTTTCCTTGCCAGGCACGGTCCAGCTGCCTGAACTGTTGCAGCTGATCTGCAGAGAACGCCTTGCCGGCCAGCTGCTGCAGCGGCGGCTGGCCGGCGTTTACCCAGGCCGTGTACCAGCAGCTGGCAACAGCCTGCATGGCGCCCCGCATGCGGCGTTCCACCATATTGCCCATCAGGCGGTGATAGGCCAGCGCATAGGCGCTGGAGTAGTTCCTAGTCAGTACCCCGTTCCGTTTTTCGTACGCATAGCGCTGCGCTGCAGGGAAACGCCGGCTTAGCGCCTTCTCCAGCCGCAGCACTGTATCTGCGGCTACTGCGCTGGTGGTTACAATGCGCCAGGCAAATGCCTGCACATCCGCTATGTATACCGCTTTACCCACCCAGTAATTAAACTCCCGGTCGGCCACCAGCTCCGGTATACGGGATTCCCACAGGCCATGAATGCCATGCTGGTTGCTTAGCTGCCCGTTGTGGTTGGAGCAGGCATGCAGCGGCACATGCGCGTCCGCTACATAATGCCCCAGCTCAGCGGAAAGCCGCAGAATGCGGGCTTTGTTCCCTTCCTCAAATGCCCGGGTAAGACGGGCCAGCATACGGGGAATATGCCAGGGCAGAATGCCGTGCTGCTGCAGGGTATCGGCGCCGTACCTGGCCACCGCCTCCTCCCAGGAGCGGGGCAGGCTGTCAAAGGGCGGAGGGCCGTAATGGTCTATGTCTATATAGTGCCGTGGGCCTTCAGCCGCTACAACATACCTTCGCTTATCCGGGTCTACCGCGTGCGCGGTGATGAACTCCAGGTAAGGCTTATACAGCACCAGCATTTCCGGGGGCAGCGAAAATACCGCCAGCCGGTTGATACGCTGATGGGCAAAAAATCCCCAGGCGTGGAGCCGGAAAGGGAACAACAGGCACAGCAATAACGCCGGCAGCAACCATATGCGCATACAGGTGAACGGGTTGTATAAGTCAATAAAAAAGGGAGAGAAAGAAAATTGCAGCTCGCTAATTTATGCAAAAAAGGGGAAACTGCCCGCATGGAACATGTTTTGTTAATGTATGGTTAAAGCTGTGACAGATAGCAGGAGGGTTTTTACTTTTAATAACAGATACCCCATCCCGGGCAAGCAGCAATGCGATCAAACCCAATGCCCATGGTGTATGAACCAACTAACTCTATGGAAACAAATATGACTATTCCAGTAAACGGGGTGCCCATATTCACACGTCGCGCCGGACAATCCCAGAAAGCGATCATTTTTATTCATGGCGGCCTGCAAAGCTCCGCTGTGTGGGACCAGCAGTTAAAGGACGAGCTGCTGCTGGAACAATTCAGCCTGGTAGCGCTGGACCTTCCGGGGCATGGCCGTTCCGGCCGCTCCGCCGAGCCGGAAAAGGATTACAGCCTGCAGGGAATGGCTCGCCAGCTGGCTGCCTGCATCAACGACATGCCCTGGAAGCAATACCTGCTGGTGGGGCTGTCGTCGGGTACCAACCTTATCAGCGAAGCATTACCGCTGCTGTCCGTTCCTCCCAGCGGACTTTTCTTTGCCGGCGCCTCCATCACCGGCCGGCAAGCCCCGCTCCATGCGCTGCTGCTCTCATCCCCATACAAGCAGGTGCTGGCGCCCAGCCCTCCTTCGGATGCAGCGCTCACCGCTTACAGCAGGAGCCTGGTGTACCATGCGTCCGACCAGTTCATTGCCGGCTTTAAGCAGTGTTATCATGATACGGACCCGGGCTTCCGTACCGTATTCGGGCAGTACCTGGAAGACGGCCGCCCGGAGGAACATGACCATATTGACGGGATTGCCCAAAGCCAGCTGCCCGTGTGCTTTGTAATGGGGCAGCAGGAAACCGTGATAAGGACCAACTACCTGGATGAGATTTCCTTCCGGCGTAAATGGAAAGATACCGTGTTCAAAGTGCCGGCTGCCGGCCACCTGGTGAACTATGACCAGCCGCAGATCTTTAACCACCTGCTGCTGCAGTTTGCCGACGAGGTGATGGGACACCGAAAAAGTGAAAGGTGAATGGTTATGTTATGCGCTGCTTCCAGCACCTTTCACTATTCACCTTTCACTTTTTCGCTTCCGATGTTCGTAACCCCGCCGCTTACGGCAAACTTCATGGCTTCGCCGGCGGAGATGTGCTCCAGTGGCTTTACCCGCTCTTTGGGCACCATGAACACCTTGCCCGTAATGGCATAGGCATGTGGCACGTACACGGCCATATAGCCCTCCAGCCCGAGGTGGCCTACATCTGCCTGGGTAATGAAGCCCATTTCCCATACATCTATCCCGTACAGCTGCACCAGTACGGGATGATCAAATTTTTTCTTTTCCCCTACAAATGCGTCAAATACATCCTTTACCGAGGTATAGATGTACTTGATGAAGGGCGTTCGCTCCAGTAAATGGTCAAACAGGTCGAAGATGCGGCCTACAATGAAAGAAGAGCTGAGATATCCCACCATGATGATCAGCAGCAGCACCAGGATGAAACCTACGCCTTTGTAACGCAGGTATTTCAGGATGAATGCGTCCTCCGGTATCAGCGAGGTGGGTATCAGGTTATCTATGGTAATAAAAGCCCAGTAAATGGTAAAGGCGGTAATGCCAATGGGCGCCAGTATCAGCAGCCCCTGGAAAAAATACCGCAGTATGCGGGCGGCCATGGCCTTGAATTGCATTTTGGGAGACATAAATCTAATGTGCTAATGTGCGAATGTGCAAATATGCAGCTGTTTTGAGCGAACGAAATTACCCACATTATTCCAAATATTTTCTTCATCATCTGCACATCCGCACATTAGCACATCCGCACATTAATTCTGTTTTTTTATCATGGAAACTTTTGTAGTTTAAAAAGTTTCCCTAGTTTTGTTCCGGCATTCGCAAATCTGTTATTTGAAAGCATAGCATTCTGACCATGGAAGTACAGGAACGCATTTTAGACACGGCATTTGGCCTGTTCCGGCAATACGGTACCAGGTCCATTACCATGGATGACATCGCTACGAGGATGGGTATATCCAAGAAAACGCTCTACGCCCATTTTGTGGATAAGGACGATATGGTGGTGCATGCCATCAGCCGCTTCCTGGAGGTGCTCCAGGAGGCAGAGCGGATGATACGGGAACGGGCCGCCAACGCTATTGAAGAGCTGTTTGAAAGCATGAACATGATGGATGAAAAGCTGCGCAACATGAACCCCGTGATCATGCTGGACCTGCAGAAGTTTCATGCCAGGGCTTTCCTGGTGTTCCAGGAGTACCGCAACAATTCCCTGCGCGCCAGCATCCGGGCCAACCTGGAACGCGGCATAGCAGAGGGGTTGTACCGCAAAGACCTGGAAGTAGGCGTGCTTACCCAGTTCAGGATAGCGTCCGCCATGCTGTGTTTTCAGCCTGAAGTGTTTCCCATAGCCGGTTTTGAGATGGGAAAGGTGCAGCGGGTATTGCTGGAGCATTTCCTTTACGGGGTGGCTTCCGGCGAAGGGTTCCGGTTAATAGAGCAGTACAAACAGCAACAACAACTATTAAGTCAATAGTGAATGATGAATAGTAAAAGATTGCGTAATGTGCCACTGCAGGCTGTCCACTTTTCACTATTCACTATTCAACATAACAAATAGACACAACTGTATGCAACTACCACGAAAGCACATGGCCCTTGCCGGTTCCCTGCTGCTGGCATGGGTGTTTACCACACCACTACAGGCACAGCAACAGCCGGTGCAGCAGGAAGTGCTGCCGCTAAGCGCCAAACAGGCGGTGGACTACGCCCTGGCCAACCAGTCGTCTGTAAAAACCGCCCGGCTGGATGAGCTGATCCAGCTGGCCCTGAACAAGGAAGTAAGCGGCCAGGCGCTACCCAGCGTAAAGGGTACCGGCTCTTACCAGTATAACCCGATCCTGCAGAAGCAGCAGATGGACCTGCACAACTTCGATCCCAGCGTGCCGGAAGGCACCTACATGGCCGTGGCTTTCGGGCTGCAGCACAATGTAATGGGCGAAGTGCGGCTGGACCAGGTGCTGTTTGATCCCAGCGTGCTGGTAGCCCTGCAGGCGCGCAAAACGCTGGAAGACCTGGCTGCCCGGAATGTGCAGAAAACCGAAATAGATGTAAAAGTGGCGGTGTATAAAGCCTATTACAACGTGCTTTCCGCCAACAAGGCCCTGAGCATCATAAAAGGCAACATTGCCAACCTGGAAAAGACCCTGTCCGACACCCGCGAGACCTATAAGAACGGGCTGGCCGAAAAGCTGGATGTAGACAGGCTGTCCGTACAGCTCGCCAACATGCAAACGGAAGCTACCAAGCTGCGCAACCTGATAGAGGTAGGCACCGCTGCGCTTAAATTCCAGATGGGCATGCCCATGGCCCAAAGAATCGAGCTGACGGACTCGCTCACCACGGAAGCCATTGCCGCCCAAACCATCAACGTAGACGGCTTCGATTATTCCCAGCGCATAGAGTACCAGGTGCTGCAGGCGCAGAAGCGTGCTTACGAGTATGACCTGAAGCGTTACAAGATGCAGGGCCTGCCCTCCCTCTCCCTGTTTGCCAGCACCGGCGCGCTGAGAGGCAGCAGCAAGTTCGATTATTTCGAGAGCCAGTCCTGGTACGGCTATGTAAGCACCGGTATCAACCTGACCGTTCCCATCTTCAGCGGCCTGCAGCGGAAAAGGGAAGTGGACCAGGCTTTCCTGACAGTGAAAAAGGCGGAGGAATCCATCGCCAACCTCAAGCTGTCCATAGACCTGGAGCAATCCCAGTCCGCTTCCAACTTCCGCAATAACCTGCTTACCCTGCAATCGCAGGAAGAGAACATGCAGCTGGCGCAGGAAGTATATAATACCACGCAGATCAAGTACCGCGAAGGCGTAGGCAGCAGCCTGGAAATGACCACTGCGGAAAACGACCTGCTCACGGCACAGCAAAATTATTTTGACGCATTGTACAATACGATAGTGGCGAAGATTGATTACCTGAAGGCATATGGGAAATTATAACAGCCAAATACTCAATTTACGCAAAACCTGATCTATATATGACCAAAAGATATTTCATCGTCCCTTTCATTACTGTTATACTGGCAGCCTGCGGCGGCGAGCCCGACAAAGCGGCCAGGCTGCAGCAGCTGAAACAGCAAAAAGCCAGGCTGGACCAGGAAATTGCCGCACTGGAAAAGGAGATCGGCAAGAACGATACCACGCAGAAAGTAAAGACCGTCACCATCGCCACTATCAATGATACCATTTTCCACCACTACATTGATGTGCAGGGCAGCGTGGATGCGCGGCAGAACGTGAACGTATATGCCAAAACGCCCGGCGTAGTAACGGACATCTACGTGAAAGAAGGCCAGGCCGTCAGGAAAGGCCAGGTGCTGGGCCAGGTGGACGACCAGCTGGCACAGGCCGGCATTGCAGAACTGAAAACACAGCTGGAGCTGGCCACCACTACTTATGAAAGACAGAAAAACCTCTGGGATCAGAAAATAGGCAGCGAAATGCAGTTCCTTACTGCCAGGAACAATATGGAAACCCTGAAGAGAAGGCTGTCTACTTTAGAGGAGCAACTGGCCCAGACCCGCATCGTCTCCCCGATCAATGGCACAGTAGATGCCGTGTTCGTGAAGCTGGGCGACAATGCCGGGCCTGCTGCCCCCAGCCCGGCTTTCCGCGTGGTGAACAGCTCTTCCCTGAAAGTGGAGGCCAATGTAGCGGAAGGATATGCCGCCCGGGTAAAGACCGGTGATCCCGTAATTGTCAGCTTCCCGGATATTGGCAGGGAGATCAGCGCCCGCATCGGTTTTGCCTCCCGCACCATAGACCCGGTAAGCCGCACCATTAAAGTGGAGGTGCCCCTGCCGGCCGACCCGGCGCTGCGCCCCAACATGATCGCGCACATCAAGATCATTGACTATACCGCCAAGGATGCCGTGGTAATACCGGTAGGCGTGATCCAGTATTCAATGGGCAAACCCTTTGTAGTAGTAGCAGCAAACAGCAACGGGAAAATGGTGGCCCAGCGCAGGGAGATAGAAATGGGACGTACCTATAATGACAGAGCGGAAGTAAAGGATGGATTGCAACCCGGCGACAAGCTGGTAACCACCGGCTACCAGGGACTGGACAACAACGACCTGATAAAGCTGTAGAAACAGCTGCCAGCTGCCCGCCAAGCTGAAAGCTACAGGCGGCAGCCAGGCGCTAAAAGCTAAAAGCCAAACGCTATTTTTTATGCAAGACAATCTCAATAAAGAATTCAAGCCTACCAGCTGGGCCATTGATAACAAGGTAAGCATTTACGTGGCTACCATTATCATTGCCCTGGCCGGTATACTTTCCTATATGTCGCTGCCCAAGGAGCAGTTCCCGGAAGTGGTGTTCCCGCAGTTCTACATCAACACGGTGTACAATGGTACTGCGCCGGAAGACATGGAAACGCTGGTGACCAAACCCATTGAAAAACAGCTGGGCGGCATCTCCGGCGTAAAGGAGATCAAAAGCACCTCCCTGCAGGACTTCTCCATTATTACCATAGAGTTCAATACTGATGTGGATATTGAGACCGCCCGGCAGGAAGTGCGCGAAAAAGTGGATGATGCCCGGCCGGACCTGCCTACAGACCTGGCGCAGAACGGGCAGGAGCCCCAGATCATCAAGATAGACGTATCCCAGATACCTATCATGAACGTGAACCTCTCCGGTGATTTTGACCTGCAGTCCCTGAAAAAGTACGCGGACGAAATGCAGGACCGCATTGAAGCCCTGACGGAGATCACCCGCGTGGATATTGTAGGCGCCCTGGAGCGCGAGATACAGATCAACGTGGACAAGTACAAGATGGACGCCGCCAGGATCAGCTTTGAGGACATTGTAGGCGCCATCAGCGCGGAGAACCGCACTATCTCCGGCGGCCTGGTGTCCATGGACGGGCAAAAGCGCACACTGAGCATAAAAGGAGAATATAAGGACCCTACCAGGATCGGTAATATCATTGTACGCGGGCAGTCCGGCGCCGTGGTATACCTGAAGGATATTGCCGAGGTGGTGGACGGTTTCGAGGAGCAGGAAAGCTACGCCCGCCTCAACGGCAAGAACGTGATCACGCTCAACGTGATCAAGCAGAGCGGCAAAAACCTCATAGACGCTTCGGACAAGATACGCGCCATTATCGCGGACATGCAGGAGAACTACCTGCCCCAGGGGCTGGATGTGACCATCACGGCAGACCAGTCCAAGTCCACCCGTGTTACCCTGCACGACCTGATCAATACCATCATAATCGGCTTTGTGCTGGTAACCGTGATCCTGATGTTCTTCATGGGCGCTGTAAACGCCATCTTTGTGGCCCTGTCCGTGCCCATCTCCATGTTCATCGCCTTCCTGATGATGCCCATGTTCGACTTCACGCTGAACATGATGGTGCTGTTTTCCTTCCTGCTGGCGCTGGGTATTGTGGTGGATGATGCCATTGTGGTGATAGAGAACGTGCACCGTATCTTCCAGGAACGGCACGACCTGGGCATTGTGAAGGCGGCCAAGATAGCGGCAGGGGAAGTGTTCCTGCCCGTGCTGTCCGGTACGCTTACAGTGCTGGCGCCCTTTGTGCCCCTGCTGTTCTGGCCGGGCGTAATAGGCAGCTTCATGTTCTTCCTGCCCGTTACGCTGATCGTAACACTGGGCGCCTCGCTGTTCGTGGCCTATATCATTAACCCGGTGTTTGCGGTGGACTTTATGGACCGGCATGAAGGGGAGCATCATCCCCGGCCGAGGTTTGACCGCAAGTTCACGATCCTTACCGCCGTGTTTGCGCTTATTGCCCTGGTGGCATATGCCGCCGGCAGCACAGGCGTAGGCAACTTCGTGATTTTCATTTACCTGATGATCGTGCTGGAGCGCTTCTGGCTGGGCGGTGTAGCCCGCCGTTTCCAGCAGCAAGTATGGCCCCGCGTACAGCACTGGTACAGCCGCAGGCTGGCCTGGTGCCTGGTGGGCTGGCGCCCCGTGGGTATACTGCTGGCCACTTTCGGCCTGCTGGTGTTCAGCCTGATCGTTACGGCCATCCGGAACCCGAAGGTGAACTTTTTCCCGCAGGCAGACCCGAACTTCATCTACACTTACATAGAGCTGCCCAACGGTACGGACCAGGAATATACAGACTCCATCACGCATATCGTGGAAGACAGGATCACCAAAGTGGTGGGCAGGAACAATCCGATCGTGGAATCCATCATTTCCAACGTAGCGGTGGGCGCCGGCGATCCTAACGAGATGGACCTGAGCGTGCAGCCGCAAAAGGGCAAGGTGACCGTGGCCTTCGTGGAATTTGGCGCGCGTAACGGCCAGTCTACCGTAGCATACCTGGACAAGATACGCGAGGCGGTAAAAGGCATTCCCGGCGCGGATATTACCGTGGAGCAGGAGCAGGGCGGCCCGCCTACGGGTAAGCCCATCAACATAGAGATCAGCGGGGATGAGTTCGAGGAGCTGGTAATTACTTCAGACAGGCTTAAACGTTACCTGGACTCCCTGCAGATAGGCGGGGTGGAAGAGCTGAAAAGCGATTTCCAGAGCAATAAACCGGAGATAGTTGTGAATATTGACCGGGAAAGAGCCAATAAGGAAGGGATATCTACCGCCACTATCGGCATGGCTTTGCGTAATGCATTGTACGGCGTTGAAGCTTCCAAGTTCCGTGATCCTGAAGATGACTACCCGATAATGGTGCGTTTCAAGGAGGACCAGCGTAACAATATCAATACCCTGATGAACCTTAATATCGTGTACCGCGATATGAACATGGGCGGGGCTATCCGCCAGGTGCCGCTGGCTGCCGTTGCGGATATCCGCTACTCCAACACCTATGCCAGCATTAAGCGCATAGACCAGGAGCGCGTGGTTACCCTGTATTCCAATGTGCTGACCGGCTATAATACGAATGAAGTGGTGCAGAACATCCAGAACGCCATCCGGGACTTTAACCGGCCGGACGGCATCAGCATCAAAATGACCGGTGAGCAGGAGGATCAGCAGGAAACCATGAACTTCCTGTTGCTGGCCATGCTGGGCGCTGTGGGCCTGATGATGATGATCATGGTAACGCAGTTCAACTCCATTGGCCGCCCGCTGATCATTGCCATGGAGATCGTGTTCAGCATCATAGGGGTGTTCCTGGGTTTTGCCGTCTTTGGTATGGAAATATCCATCGTTATGACCGGTGTGGGCATTATGGCGCTGGCCGGTATTGTGGTGCGCAACGGTATTGTGCTCGTGGAGTTTACAGACCTGCTGGTGAAACAGGGGGCCTCCGTGTACGATGCAGTAGTAGAAGCCGGCAAGATCCGTATGACGCCTGTACTGCTGACCGCCATTGCCGCCATACTGGGCCTTATACCGCTGGCAGTAGGATTGAATATTGATTTTGCCACCCTGTTCTCGGAAGGCAACCCGCATATATTCTTTGGTGGCGATAACGTGGCCTTCTGGGGGCCCCTGGCCTGGACCATGGTATTCGGGCTGATCTTTGCCACCTTCCTTACTTTGATCCTGGTGCCGGTAATGTATGCCATGAACAAGCGCTCCATTGATGTGCTGGATCATTACCGCCTGCCCCGCGGCCTGAAATACGTTCCGTTCCTGGTGCTGATACTCAAGCTGTTCATGAAGAAGGAAACGGTGAGGAAACTGCATGATCCCGAATATGTTTCTCCCAGGCCCTATGACTTCTTTAACGGGGAAAGCGGCCCGGAAGACCAGGAGCAGGCACGCGTTGTAAAGAAGAAAGGCGTTCCGGCCGGCTGAAAACGAACTTAAAACGCTAGCTATTCGTCAATAGCTAATACAGTGTAACAGTTGTAGGTTTAACAGATCACCGTCCCGATCTCTATCGGGACGGTTTTTTGTAATTTTTAACAGTTTTATACTTTTCGCTTTTATTATTTTTGATCTCTATTGATCCCTAAACACAGCACTATGCGACGCAACCACGAAATTGACTATAAAATATACGGTGAGGAGATGCAGATGGTGGAGATTGAGCTGGACCCCCAGGAAACGGCTATTGCAGAAAGCGGCAGCTTTATGATGATGGACCAGGAAGTGCAGATGCAGACCATGTTCGGGGACGGCTCCCAACCTTCCCAGGGAGTGTTTGGCAAGCTGCTTTCTGCGGGCAAGCGCATACTCACCGGCGAAAGCCTTTTCATGACCGCCTTTACCAACGTAGGCCAGGCAAAGAAAAAAGTGACCTTTGCCGCTCCCTACCCGGGCAAGATCATCCCGATGGACCTGGCCCTGATGGGGGGCAAGGTGGTGTGCCAGAAGGATGCCTTCCTTTGCGCCGCCAAGGGCGTAAGCGTGGGCATTGAATGGCAGCGCAGGCTGGGCACCGGCCTTTTTGGCGGCGAGGGGTTCATTATGCAGAAGCTGGAAGGGGATGGCCTGGCCTTTGTACATGCCGGTGGTTTTGTAATGGAAAAGGAGCTGCAGCCCGGCGAGGTGTTGAAAATAGATACCGGCTGTGTGGTAGCTTACACCCAGAATGTGGATTTTGACATTGAATTTGTGAGAGGGGTCAGGAACCTGGTCTTCGGCGGCGAGGGCCTGTTCTTTGCCACCCTGCGCGGTCCTGGCAAGGTATGGGTGCAAACCCTGCCCATTAGCCGGCTGGCAGGCCGGATTATTGCATATGGTACCGGTCCCCGTAAAGGAGAAGGCAGCATCCTGGGCGGCCTGGGTAACCTGCTGGATGGTGATTGACCGTGCCCCGGATACGGCTGGCAGAAAAAATTTGGGGTTTAACGGATATTTTAGAAAAAATTTACCAACAAAGTAGTAGCTTAGCTGAAGTATTGTTGTTGAAAAACCATTTACCTATGCCAGCCAGTATTATGAGCAGGATAAAATTTAAAGGTTTGTTATGAAACTGAGCATGATAGACAATAAACATTTTTCACTGTACATGCTTCATACCAGGTTCCATCCGGCCTATAAAAACCAGATATTAGCGGATGAAAACGATTGACTGAAAAATAAATGGGGTGGATCAGGCAGAATGACTTGGATATTCCCGTATATTTGCTAGAAGGTAGCATCAAAGTCTGTCGTTCTGTATTTTTTAACCGGAATTCACCGAAACACTAAAAATGACAGGTGCGGAAATTAGTATAGTAATTGCACCGGAAACTTGTAGGAAACGTGGCACGCAATTATTTTTGTTCTTCCAAAAAAGGTAAAGAGGTACTTTGTTGTGATTTGCTTTCAAAAAAACAAATGGAAACTGCCGGCATAATGTGGACTGGAGAAAACCCGGAAGACCATACCTGGGTATCACCGGCACCTTTATATTATATCATAATCACTCTATGAATTTCATGTTTATGAAATCATAGCATTAATTGCTTCAAACGCTTAATTAAGTAAGATGAATTTTGAGAGAAACGAACGCCCCCGCAGGTACTCTTCAGATGTTAACAAAGAGAAAGAGTATGATCCCAAGGAAAGACCGGGCGGCTACAATCGTCCCGACTTTAACAGTGAGCGGGAGGGAAGACCCAATTTTAACCGGGATCGCGACATCAGACCCGATTACAACAGAGAAGGCGGCGGCGGATACTGGCCCCGCGAAAATTACAACCGCGAAGGTGGTGGAGGATATAACCGTGGCGACGGCGGCGGCTATGACCGCGGAGAAGGCGGTTACGGCCGTGGCGGCTATGACCGTGGCGGCGGCTACGACCGTGGCGGTGGTGGTTATAACCGCGGCGGCGGTGGCTATGACCGTGGTGGTGGTTACAACCGCGGTGGCGGTGGTGGCTACAATCGCGGCGGCGGTGGTGGCGGTTACAACCGCGGCGGTGGCGGCGGTGGTTACAACCGTGGCGGCGGCGGCGGGCAAAGAAGGCCCGGCGGCGGCGGCAAGCGCAGACCTGCTGCTCCCAAGCCCGATAACAAGATTTACTTTATCGCCCTGCTGCCTACTGCGGAAGTAGGTAAGGAGATCATCAAGATAAAGCAGGAATTTGCAGAGAAATACGGCCCTACCTATGCATTGAAAGTACTGCCGCATATTACCCTGCAGGTGCCCTTTACCGCAGACCCGGCGCTGGAAAAGGCCTTCTGCGACGAACTGGCGGAGTTTGCCAAGTCCCAGGCGCCTTTTGAGGTATCCCTCAACGGCTTTGGTACCTTCCCCAACAAGCAGAACCGGGTGCTGTTCATTAACGTGGAAAAGAGCGAAACCATGTCTGCCATGCACCGGCAGCTGATCAATTTCCTGCGCAAGGAATTTGGCTTCAGCACCATGCTGGCGCGTACCGGCTTTACGCCCCACGTTACCGTGGCCTTCAAGGACCTGGAGGACGAGCAGTTCAACAAGGCCTGGCCGGAGTATGAGACCAAGGAATACAAGGCTACTTTCAAGGTAAACAACCTGTACTTCCTGCGCCATAACGGCAAGTCATGGGAAGTGCTGCAGAAATGCAAGCTGGGCGGTAACCCTGCTCCGGCTGCAGAACCCCCTGCAAAGTAAAGTAGCTCAATAATATTGGCATTCATTAAAAACCCGTCCAGCTGATAGGTGGACGGGTTTTTTTCGTGGTATGTCTGTATGTGGTGTAAAGGCAGGTTAAAGCTGTGTTCCGGCAGATACCAGTATATACTGGTTGTCCCTTTCTTTTGTCCAGTGCAGGTTTACCGTGGGGCAGATCACTTCCAGCACCGCTTCAATATTCCCCAGCTGCTCAGGGTCAAAGGTGCCGTTGTACCGCAGCTGTCCGGCTGCGGCATCCTTCAGGATGATCTGTACGCCGAAGTAGTTTTCCAGCGTTTCCATTACCTGGCTGATTCGCATATCCTGGAAGGAAAGCCGCTGCTCTTTCCAGGCCATAAAGTTGGGATCTTCAATAGGCGCCTGCCGCAGGGTTTGGGCTGCCTGTAAAATGCCCCTGCTGCCTTCGGACAGTACCAGCCGCTGCTGCTTGTTGTGCCGGGTAGAAAAGGCCACCTTGCCGCTTACCACGGCTACTTCCACCTGGCCGGGCTCATAGCTCTTTACGTCAAAGGAGGTGCCCAGCACCTGCGTTTGCGTATGGCCGGCATATACTACAAAAGGCTGGTCCGTTTGCCGGGTAACTTCAAAAAAGGCCTCCCCCTGCAGATGCACGGCCCGTTCGTCGCCCTTGAAGCCGGCCTGGTAGGTGAGCGTGCTGTACTGGTTCAGGTAGGCCTTGCTGCCATCCGGCAGGGTAATGGTTTTCGTTTCCCTGGCCTGGGTCATTACTTTTATAACGGGATGACGGAAAAACGCGAAGTAAGCCGTAGCGGCCCCGCCCAGCAGTATAACGGCAGCTGCTATACGCAAAAAATGCCGGTAGGGGTACAGGAAGCCGCGTTGGGGGGTAGCCGTTATACGCTGGCGGAATGCCTCCCAGTTTTTCTCCGTGGCGGGCGTAAAATCGGCATGCGCGCCGGCGGTCATCGCCCAGGTGCTTTTCAGCGCATCGTAATAGCGGCGGTGCGCCGTGTCCTCTTCCAGCCAGGCCTGCAACACGCCCCGCTCCTCCGGGCTCAGGCTGTTGTCAATGTCCCTGGCGATCAGCGTTTCTATATGTTCTAAATCGTAAGACATACCATTAGAATTGTAATAATAGTAAAGGATATAAGGAACCGCATGCAACCAGCAGCACTATCTGCAGGTAATCCTGCAGGGATACCCTCAGCTTCTTCAATGCGGTGATCATCTGGTTCTCTACCGTTTTTACCGAGATATTCAGCGTGGCGGCGATCTCGCGGTATGTCATTTCTTCAAACCGGCTGAGAATGAATATTTCCCGGCACTTGTCCGGCAGGCCGTTTATGGCCTGCTGGATATGCGCAGTGGTCTGCTTTACATGATGCGGGCTGTCCGCAGCGCCGGCGCTGGCCGGCAGCTGCACTACCTCCTCTTCCAGCGACAGGTGCCTGCCCTGCCGCTTATGCTTGTCCAGGTGGTCCAGTGCCATATTGATAGCTGCTCTGTGCAGGTACGCTTTAAAATACACGTCCTGCAGGGCCTTGCGCCGGTTCCATATCCTGATGAATACTTCCTGGGCAAGATCTTCCGCAGTAGCGGTATCCGGTACCAGCCGGTAAATGGTTTTACAAACAAGTGGAAAAAAGGACCGGAACAGCGTTTCCATGAACGCCTGTTCATCATCCTGCAATAGTTCGTGTAACCTGGCATTGTCGGGCATAACGCAAAAATAGCTTTTGTTGCGGTTCCGGGCGCCATTACAGGTGCCGGCTGCCGAAAATGCCAGTATACGTTGTGTTTGCATAGTGTGACAAATTTTTGGCTGCTACACAACTATTATCGCTGTTTTTGATGAACATAGTTGTTGCTTGTAACAAGTATAACGGAAAAAGAGGGGGATACCCCTAGGCGGGAGCGGGGCCTGCGGAAAAAAAGAAGCCGGCCATACAGACGTATGGGACCGGCTTTTTGATTAACCCCTATGAAAACCAACTATTGCTCTTGGTTATTGCTGTAAACTGATTTCGCCCAGATCAGTGGCCTGCCCGTCCTCCACTCTCACATCACGCAGGGTGGCATCCTTGAAAGGCTCCTTGGCATCTATTATCACGGTATAGATGCCGGCCCGGGCATCCTCAAAGGTGAATGCGCCGTCGGTAACCACCGTTTTCAAGGTATCTGATCCCTGTATAGCCCAGACATCGGTAGCGCCGTCAAACGGCCTTACCTTGCCGGTAATGGTGCCCTGAACGCCCCGGAAGGCAAAAGCTCCTGTTGCTATTACAGCGGCGAATGCTAACAGGCTTACTTTGATTCTTTCCATAGCGCACGGTTTAAAAGACCTTTAAAAATTCATATGCATGGTAAGCGGTGTATAGCCTGTTCTCCTAAAGAACTTATACTGATTATCAGTACATACTGAAAAATGCAATTACCATGCCATACTACCCTTTCAAACAGGGTGCGCTATTTGTTAACATTTCTTTAGCTATTGTACAGCCCTTGCGGCTTGTTTTAGCATATTGAAAAAAACGCGGGGCAGTATCCTTTTGTTGTGTTATAGACTTGTTAAAACCCCGGGATGGGCCACTGGTCCGGGTTTTCCGGCTTGCCTGCTTTTTGATAACTTAAAGTTATTAGCCATAACAAGAAGCAATGCCGATCCGCATTATTGCTGCCTAAAGTCTACAGGCTTTGTGTACTTTTGTGACAGAAAAGCGTTTTTCCGCATACGAGTATCGTACTACCCGGCTAAATGCTAAATTTGCACACGCTAAATACAAAAATGGAATGTCTAATACTTCGGTTCAACAGATAGAAGATGTAGTAATAAAATTTGCCGGCGATAGTGGCGACGGGATGCAGCTGACCGGCAGCCAGTTCTCCAATAACACTGCCCTGGTCGGGAACGACCTGAGCACCTTCCCGGATTTCCCGGCGGAGATACGCGCGCCCCAGGGAACCCTGCCAGGCGTGAGCGGTTTCCAGCTGCACTTTTCCTCCAACCGTATATTTACCCCCGGCGATGCCTGCGATGTGCTGGTGGCCATGAACGCCGCTGCTCTGAAGGCCAACCTGAAAAGCCTCAAGAAAGGGGGCATCATCATAGCCAATACAGACGGCTTTGACGCCAAGAACCTGCGCCTGGCCAATTACCCCGAAGGGATCAACCCCCTGGAGGACGGCTCCCTGGCAGATTACCAGCTGCATACCATGGACGTTACCAAAATGACGCGGGAAGCGCTCAGGGAGAACACCATGGGCATGAAAGAAAAGGACCGCGCCAAAAACATGTTCGTGCTGGGCTTCCTGTACTGGCTGTACAACCGCAACATGGAAAGCACCGAGAACTTCCTGCGGGAGAAATTCGGCAAGAAGCCGGAGATACTGGACAGCAATCTGAAAGTGCTGCATGCCGGCTACAACTTCGGGGATACGGTAGAAGCCTCCTTCAGCACCCGTTTCAAAGTGGAAAAGGCCAAAATGGAGCCGGGCACCTACCGCAGCATTACCGGCAACACGGCGCTGGCCTACGGCCTGATAGCGGCTGCGCAAAAGGCCAACCTGCCCCTGTTCCTGGGCACCTATCCCATTACCCCGGCCTCAGATATCCTGCATGAGCTGAGCCGGTACAAGAATTTCGGTATCCGCACCTTCCAGGCGGAAGATGAGATAGCCGGCATCACCTCCGCCATAGGCGCTTCCTATGGCGGGCATATGGGCGTTACCACCACCTCCGGCCCCGGTATGGCCCTGAAATCAGAGGCCATGGGCCTGGCCGTGATGCTGGAAATACCGTTGCTGATCGTAGATATACAAAGAGGCGGCCCTTCCACCGGCCTGCCCACCAAAACCGAGCAGAGCGACCTGCTGCAGGCCTATTACGGGCGTAACGGGGAGTGCCCCATGCCTGTTGTGGCTGCGGCTACGCCCTCTGACTGTTTCAGCAGCATTTACGAAGCCTTCCGCATTGCCGTACAGCATATGACGCCGGTTATTTTCCTGAGCGACGGCTATATTGCCAACGGCTCCGAGCCCTGGCGCTTCCCGAAAAGCGCTGACCTGGCCCCTATCAAGGTGACCTTTAAAAAGGAGCTGGCAGAAGGAGAGGAGCAGTTCCTGCCTTACCACCGTGATGAGAACCTGGTACGCCCCTGGGCCGTACCGGGCACCCCCGGGCTGGAGCACCGCATTGGCGGCCTTGAAAAACAGAACATCACGGGCAACGTGAGCTACGACCCCGAGAACCACCAGCTGATGGTGCAGATCCGGCAGGAAAAGGTAGACCGCATTGCCGATCATATTCCGCTGCAAAAAATAGAAGTAGGGCCGGATGCGGGTAAAGTGCTGGTGCTGGGCTGGGGCTCCACCTATGGCGCCATTAAAAGCGCCGTGCTGGACCTGCTGGCAGAAGGCCATGCCGTGGCGCATGCCCATATCCGCCACCTGCGTCCTTTCCCCAGGAACCTGGGCGATATCCTGCACAGCTTTGACAAGGTGCTGATCCCAGAGATCAACAACGGGCAGCTGATACGCATTATCCGCGATCAATACCTGATAGATGCCCAGGGATATCATAAAATAATGGGAGTGCCCATTACCCGCGGAGAGCTGGTAATGAAAATCAGGGAAATGCTGGGTTGAACAAATCAATTGCCCGGTTTGTTGTTTGCATAGTGTTTGTATAACTATGTAAATGAACATATTATGAGCAATTCTCTGATACCTGCCCGTGCAGCAATATCCCTGGCCCTAGCCGCCTTTATTTGCTTTGCCTCCTGTACCGCCGCCAAAAAGACAAGCCAGCACCAAAAGTATATGAACAACCAGTACCTGGAGCTGAAGAATGCCCTGAATGAAGCGGAGGTAAGCATTATCAGGGACAGTATCAAAGTGATCTTCTCCAACGGCGTTCTGTTCGCCTCTTCCTCGGATCAGCTGAAAGAGGACATCAAGCCTGCTTTCCAGCGCTTTGCCGGTGTGCTGAACAAATATGACAAGACAAAGGTCATCATAACCGGCCATACCGATAATACCGGTACTGCTGCCTATAACCGCGAGCTGTCCGAAAAAAGGGCCGTTAGCGCCAAACAGCTGCTGGCCAGCTACCAGGTAGCGGAAGAAAGGATGTTCACCTGGGGAATGGGAGACCGGGCGCCCCTGGCCAGCAACCGCACGGAAAAGGGCCGCGCCAGGAATCGCCGCGTGGAATTCGTGATACTATATAACGTAAAGGAATAAGCTTTTTCCAGATATTTTAGGCCGGGTCCTGCCCGTTTGGGCAGGATTTTTTGTATTTTCCATTATTGTTGTTAACAGCGGTTTTATGCAATCTCTGATCCGGTTAGGGGCCTTTATAGGGTGGTGCATGCTTATGGCGGAACAGCTGCCGGCGCAGGTCTATCATTTCGAGATCCGCCTCGGCTCCCGGGTGGTCGGCATGATAGACGCGCGCTCGAACACCAGCGGGGCTACCAGGCATATGCTGATCCGCAGCCGGGTAGAGACCAGGCTGTTATCCAAGCTTACCGACATTTCCTGCGAATACAATAACAATGTGCTTACACTGTCCCGGGTTGTGCGCAGCAGCGGCAGGGAAGGGGATGGGAAGGAGGTGGTCACCCGCCGGGAAGGCGCCCGTTACCTCCTCAACCTGGAGGGAGAGCAGTCTGTCCTGCCTGCTACTGAAATACGCCATTCCGTATCAGATCTGTACTTTGCAGAGCCGCTGGAGATAACCCGTACCTACTCCGAAACCCTGGGCCGGTTCCTGTCCCTGAAAGCCCTGGGCAACGGGGCCTATGAGCTGCAGCTGCCGGAAGGCAAAAAGAACATTTACCGGTACCGGAAAGGAGCCCTGGTGGAAGTGGAGGTGAATCATGCGCTGGGGAAGGCGTATATTGTGAAAACGGGCTGATGTGCAGATATGCAAATGTGCAGATGGATCAAAGCGAAGATACCGCTCTTTTCATCTGCACATCCGCACCTTAGCTACAGCACCTTTTCTACTATCTGCCCGCTCTTTTTATCCTTCAGGATCAGCTTTTTGGCGCCGAAGTGGGTCATTTCCTCTTTCACCAGGTAGTACTGCGCATCGTACTCGGTAAGGGTTTTGTCTTTCCCTACGCCGGTCTTTCCGCGCCAGATATCCAGCTGTACCGGCTCCCACAGTTTGCTTTGGGCGCTGCGGTAGGCGGCGTCCAGTATGGCATTCACCACGTAGCCGTCGTAAAAGGTTTCGCGGGCAGGCCTGCTGCTTTCCATGGCATTGAACATGTCGGTGAACATATGGTTGTAGCCCAGCTCGTTCAGCTCGTCGCCTACCGGGAACAGCCAGCCGGAGTTGCTTTCCGCTTTTTCCGCCACATAGTCGGCCCCTTTGCCGGTGGTGAACATATCAAAGCCGGTGCGCAGGAAGCTGTTCAGCCAGATGGTGCCCTCTGTACCCATTACTTCGTCGCGCAGGTCCAGGCCGCCGCGGAAGGTCCAGCTTACTTCAAACTGCCCGATGGCCCCGTTCTCGTACTTTACCAGGCCAATGGCATGGTCTTCCGCATCAATGGGTTTTACCTGGGTGTCTGCCCAGCACATCACCTCTACGGGTTTAATGTCCTTCCCGATAAAGCTGCGGGCTATTTCCACGCAGTGGCAGCCCAGGTCCAGTATACAGCCGCCGCCGGCCTGCTCTTTGTCCCAGAACCATTCGCTGTGGGGGCCAGGGTGCGTTTCGCGGGATTTGGCCCACAGGATGCGGCCCAAAGCGCCGTTTTGCACGCTTTCCAGCGCCTTCAGGAACTTGGGGGTATATACCAGGTCTTCCAGGTAACCGTTGAAAATACCGGCTTTTTCTACTGCTTCCAGCATCCGTTTGGCCTCTTCTGCATTGCGCCCCAGGGGTTTGGTGCAAATCACCGCCTTTTTATGCTTGCAGCACAGGTTCACTGCTGCTTCATGCAGGTTGTTGGGCAGGGAGATACAAACCACTTCCACTTCCGGGTGGGCAATGGAGGCTTCCATATCGGTGGTCCAGTGCGCTACCTGGTAATCTTCCGCAAACTTTTTTGCGCTCTCCTCCCTGCGGGAATAAATACTAACGATCTTGTCCCTGCTTCTTTGTCCCTGCAGGGAATCTGCATAGAAGCGCCCGATGAACCCCGAGCCCAGCATAGAAATTTTAGCCATGACTTTTGTATGATGTATGCGTTATGAAATATGAATGATCAACAGGAGGTACCTCCTACTTCACTGCTCCCGTATCGTATTTTTTATCCTTGAACAGCAGCAGGAACAGCAGTAGCACCAGCAGCGCAATGCCGGCCGGTATCAGCCAGATGGCCTGCCAGTTATGCGTACCGTCCGCCAGTTGCCAGGCATCTACAATAGGCCCGGAAATAAGGTAGCCTATCAGCATGCCAACCCCGTAGGTGGCCAGTGTAATAAGGCCCTGGGCAGCGCTTTTGAACTGCTCCCCGGCCCGGGCGTCCGTATAGATCTGCCCGGTCACAAAAAAGAAATCGTAGCAGATGCCGTGCAGCACAATGCCGCCTATCAGCATCCAGTAGTTGGCCTCCACGTTGCCAAAGGCAAAGAAGATATAGCGGATCACCCAGGCCAGCATGCCCAGCGCCAGCATTTTCTTAACGCCCAGGCGGGAGAAGAAAAGCGGCATCAGGAGCATGAACAGGAACTCGGACATCTGCCCCAGTGACTGTTTGCCGGCGGCAGAGCTCATGCCCGCCTCATTCAGGAAGGGATTGGTAAAGTTGTAATAAAAGGCCAGGGGGATGCAGATAGCTACCGAGGACAGGAAGAACAGCAGGAAGGAACGCTGCTTTAACAGGCGCAGAGCGTCCAGGCCCAGCAGCTCTCCGACCGATACCCGCTCTCCCTTTTTCAGCGGGGGCGTATTGGGCAGGGTAAAGCTCAGTAAGCCCAGCAGACCGGAAGCTATGGCCGCCATTTTAAAAGTGAGCGACAGGGTGCCGGCTTTTTCCCAACCCAGCCAGCCGATGGTAAGGCCGGCAATGATCCAGCCTATCGTACCCCATACCCGGATGGCAGGGAACTTCTTGGCCGGGTCATCCATCTGCCGGAAGGAGATGGAGTTCACCAAAGCCAGCGTGGGCATGTACAGGATCATGTACACCAGCAGGAGCGGGTAAAAGGATTCAAAATCTGCCGAGGAGCCGGCCAGCCACAGCAGCATGGCCCCGATCAGATGCAGGATGCCCAGTATGAGCTGGGCAGCCATGAAACGGTCTGCGATCAGCCCTACAATAAAGGGCGCAATAATGGCCCCGATGGATTGGGTGAGGTAAGCTACGCCCACCTGGGTGCCACTGGTATGCAGGTGGTTCAGCAGGAATGTTCCCATGGTCACAAACCATGCGCCCCATACAAAGAATTCCAGGAACATCATGGTGGATAGTTGCAGTCTAACGGCTAGTTTCATCTGATAATACTTGTTTTTTTAGGCCGGATGACGTCTTGCATGAACATGCCCCCCGGCGGGAACAGCGTATCATGCGCGGTTTCATACGTGTCTGGTTTCGTTTAACTTATGCTTTTAAGTAATGATTAACAGCTTAAGATAGTAAAAAAGATTGACGATCTTCTTTTTTTATACATCATAAAGTGATCATCCTGTTGTCTCCCTCCGATCTCCTGCTTCCTATCTCATGCGGATCACCTGCTGGTAATACTTGCATGCCGGCCTCAGCCCGCACTCCCCGCATTTGGGATTGCGCGCCACGCAAATGTACCGGCCATGCAGTATGAGCCAGTGATGGGCAATGTATACTTTTTCCTTCGGAATATATTTCAGCAGCTGCAGCTCTGTCTGGAGCGGCGTTCTGGCATTGGTGGTAAGGCCAATGCGGGCGGAAACGCGGAATACATGCGTGTCTACCGCCATATTGGGCTGCTGGTGCACCACGGAGGTGATCACGTTGGCTGTTTTGCGGCCCACGCCCGGCAGGGTGACCAGCTCGGGCACGGTAGCCGGTATTTCCCCGCCAAAGTCCTCCACCACCTTTCGGGCCATGCCTATCAGGTGTTTGGTCTTGTTATTGGGATAGCTGATGCTTTTAATGTAAGGGAATAATTCTTCAAAGGTGGCCTTGCTTAGGGCGTATATATCGGGGTATCGTTCAAAGATGGCCGGTGTGGTCATGTTCACCCGCTTGTCCGTACACTGGGCGGAAAGGATCACCGCTACCAGCAGCTGGTAAGGGTTGTCGTAAATAAGTTCCGTTTCAGCATGGGGAGCGTGCTCCTCAAAGTACTGCAACACAAATGCAAAGCGCTCTTTTTTAGTCATGCTGTAAAAATAAATTACAGCCGGCAATTTGCACGCATTACTGCGTACTGCCTGCTAAAAAGGCTCAGGCTTTTTTTCTCGCGTGTTCCAGGATCGCTTTCAGCGTGGCGGCCCGGGGGGAGAACCGGATGGTATTCAAAGCCTTTTTTGTTTGCGCATGACAAATGCGTTCCTCGCGGGATAGTGCTTGTTCTTTGGACATAGCGGGGATGTTGTTTTTGCTATCAGTATCAGAACTTAAAATGGCGTACAAGGAAAGTGTAGAATTGCCCATGCAAATTGGTTTTAGTACAATAAATTAATTTTCAGACATATAACGGAGAATACGCGGAATCTATTGTTAAGGTATAGCAATTTTTTAGAAAAGTGCAAGCTATTTTTTGTCTGTTGTTTCCTTTATAATGAAGAGGTCCTCATTATCTTTTTTCATCAGGTATTGTTCCCGGGCAAATTTTTCCAGTTTTTCCGGGCTGGAAAGCAGTTCCCGCTGTTCTTCACGGGTTTTCTCGATTTCTGTGGTGAAGAATGCTTTTTGGGATTCCAGCCTGTTCACTTCTGACTGCAGCTGGTACTGGGATAGCAGGTTGTTCCGGTCCAGGAAGCCCAGCCATACAATAAAAGCCGCTCCTGCAATCATGAATTTATTGCGCAGGTAGGGGGGAACTTTTATCTTCTTGAGTACTGGCACGGGCGGTGTTATTTTTAACAGACCTGTCAGGTTTTCAAAACCTGGCAGGTCTGATGATCTGAGAATCCGGGTACTGAGCAAGCCCAGAACCCGGAAGTATTGACCACTAATTAAAAAAATCTGGTAGATTGATTACTTACCAAATTTAACGGAATTTTTTGGATAAAAGGCAATGTTGCCCAGCGCTTCTTCTATGCGTAGCAGCTGGTTGTATTTTGCCATACGGTCCGTACGGGAAGCGGAACCGGTTTTGATCTGGCCACAGTTCAGGGCTACTGCCAGGTCGGCAATGGTGGTATCCTCCGTTTCGCCGGAGCGGTGGCTCATAATGGAGGTATAGCCGGCCTTGTGCGCCATGTTCACCGCATCAATGGTTTCGGTAACCGTACCGATCTGGTTTACCTTGATGAGGATGCTGTTGGCGATATTTTGATCAATACCCTGTTTCAGGCGTTTTACGTTGGTTACGAACAGGTCGTCGCCTACCAGCTGTACATTGGCGCCTACTGCATCTGTCAGCTTTTTCCAGCCGTCCCAGTCGTCCTCTGCCATACCGTCCTCGATAGATACGATGGGGTATTTCTTGCACCATTCTGCCCAGTAGGCTACCATTTCATCACTGCTGATCACCTTGCCCGAGCTTTTGTAGAACTTGTAGGTTTTGTCGGCGTCGTTGAACATTTCGCTGCTAGCGGCGTCCAGGGCAATGCCTATCTGCTCGCCTGCCTTGTAGCCGGCTGCCTCAATGGCCTGCAATACGGTCTCAATGGCCTCCTCATTGCTCTGGATATCCGGAGCAAAGCCGCCTTCGTCGCCCACGTTGGTGCTGTAGCCTTTCTTCTTCAGCACGGATTTCAAGGTATGGAATATTTCAACGCCCCAGCGCAGCCCTTCAGAGAAGGTGGAAGCGCCCACGGGGATGATCATGAATTCCTGGTAATCTATCTTGTTGTCCGCATGTACGCCGCCGTTCAGGATGTTCATTAACGGCATGGGCAGGGTAGCCGCGTTTACGCCACCCAGGTAGCGGTACAGGGGCAGATTGCTTTCTTCAGCAGCAGCCTTGGCTACGGCCATGCTCACCGCCAGGGTGGCGTTGGCGCCCAGCTTGGCTTTGTTGGGAGTGCCGTCCAGGTCTATCAGCAGTTTGTCAATACCGGCCTGGTCATTTACATCCCATCCTACCAGTTCCTCCGCAATGATCTCATTCACGTTGCTGACAGCCTTTAGCACGCCTTTGCCCACGTATACGCCCTTGTCGTTGTCGCGCAGCTCTACGGCCTCATGCTTGCCGGTAGAAGCGCCGGAAGGTACGGCGGCACGGCCAAAATGCCCGTCCTCGGTGGTGATGTCTACTTCTACGGTAGGATTACCACGACTGTCTAAAATTTGCCTGGCATGGATCTCTGAAATGGTACTCATGGTTTGAATAGTTAATTTTTTTATTAATTATGCCTAAAGCTCAATGCATAATGCTGAACGCGGCCTGTAGCTGTGTTAAGCATCAGGCGTTCTGCGCTCCACATTTTGCGTCAGCTGCCGGAAAATGGTTTCCAGGCTTTGTGAATTGCTCTGCAAAGAAAGGATGTTCCGGTTATTTAACAAAGCAAATTGCAGCAGGTTTTTACGTACGGCCTCTACGTTGCCGGTAAACAGCTGCCAGGTGTTACCTTCCTGGTGCGCCACCCGTGTCACCTCCGGCAGCTGCTCCAGGTCCGCTGCAGCTACCGGCTCTCCGAAGGTTACCTGCAGGTAGCCGTGGCCTTCCTGCTGCTGCAGGTTTTGCAGGGTATCGTCTGCAATGATCTGCCCTTTGTTGATAATGATCACGCGGCTGCACATGGCTTCCACCTCCTGCATGATGTGCGTGCTGAGTATTACCGTCTTGTTATGGCCCAGGGCCCTGATCACCTGGCGAATATCGGCCAGCTGGTTAGGGTCCAGCCCGGAGGTAGGCTCGTCCAGTATCAGTACTTCGGGATCGTGCAGCAGCGCCTGTGCCAGGCCCACCCGCTGCTTGTAGCCCTTGGACAGCGCGCCGATCTTCTTTTTGCTTTCCGGCTCCAGGCCGGTAAGCGCTACGATGTTGCGGATGCGCTCCGGCCCTGCTTTTCCCAGCCCGTGTACGCTGGCGGCAAATGCCAGGAACTCCTTAACGTACATATCATAATACAGCGGGTTGGCTTCCGGCAGGTAACCTACGCGCCTGCGTACTTCCAGGGGCTCTTTGGCTACGTCAAAGCCGCTTACCACCGCCTGCCCGCTGCTGGGCGGCAGGTAGCCGGTGATCATTTTCATGGTGGTGGATTTGCCGGCGCCGTTAGGCCCCAGGAAACCTACGATCTCGCCTTTGTTCAGGGCAAAGGAGATCCCGTCTACCGCTTTTTGTTCACCGTATGTCTTGCTGAGTTGTGATACCTGGATGGACATGGTTATGTATTGCGGCACTAAAGTAAAAAAATATGCGGGTTTTTCATGCTCGCTTTCTCCCCTTACATTTGTACCTATGATCAGGAAACTAATCGGCTTTTGCTGCCTGCTCCCACAATGCCTGCACGCCCAGTATCTGCCCGGAAAAGACTACCCGCAGGGATACTTCCGTAACCCGCTGAATGTCCCGATTGAGCTGGCCGGCAATTTTGGAGAGCTGCGGCCCAATCACTTTCACTCGGGGATAGACATCAAGACGCAACAACGCGAAAACCTGCACGTACATGCAGCGGCAGACGGCTATGTAAGCCGCGTCAGCATTTCGCACACGGGCTTTGGCAACGCGCTTTACATTACCCACCCGAACGGCTATACGACAGTATATGCCCACCTGAACCGCTTCTTCCCCAAGCTGGCGGAATATGTAAAACAGCAACAGTACCAGAACGAAAGCTGGGCCGGCAATATTATGATCCCGCCGGACCGCTTCCCGGTAAAGAAGGGCGATTTTGTGGCCTGGAGCGGCAATACCGGCGGCTCTGCAGGGCCTCACCTGCACTTCGAGATCAGGAACACTGACACGGAGCATCCGCTGAACCCCCTGCTGTTCGGGTTTGATGTGCCGGACAAGCGCACTCCGGAAGTATACCGCATTGCCATTTATAACATGGACGAAAGCATCTATGAGCAGCAGCCCATGATCCTGCCGGTGAAGAAGGTGAACGGCGTGTATGTGACCACCGCTTCCGTAATAAAAGTAAAGGCAGCTGCAGCGGGCATTGCCGTGAATGCCATTGACCGGCAGAGCAACTCTCCCAATCCCAATGGCATATACGAAGCGCTGCTGTTTGATAGAGAAAAACCCAGCATCGGCTTCCAGCTGGATGATATCGGGTATGAGGAAACCCGCTACCTGAATGCCCATACGGACTACCGGAAGAAACGGAGTGGCGGCCCCTGGCTGCAGCTGCTGTTCTCCCTGCCGGGCAACCACCTGGACATTTATCACGATATCAATGGCAATGGCCGGATAGACCTGTCAGACGGCCGGCCGCACCCGGTAAAGCTGGAGGTGAAGGACGCCTATGGCAATACCAGCACGGTAAAACTTACCCTGCAGCGATCTGACGCCGCGCCTGCTGCCTCTGCCTGCGATAACCCCATGCGCCCCGGTGTGCACAATATCTTCGAGAACAATCATGTGGAGTTCTTCCTGGATGAGACGGCGCTGTACGACAGCATTTGCTTTAACTACCGCGAGCTGGCCAATAACAGCGCCCGTGCCTACTCCGGTACGTACCGGCTGCATACCGCCCTGGTGCCGCTGCATAACTATTTCGACGTGCGCATAAAACCCGATAAGCCCGTGCCGGCCCATTTGCAGCACAAGCTGGTAATGGTACGCAAGGGAGTGGGAGAAGATGTGGAGCCCGCCACCTTTGAGACCGGCTGGAGCAAGAATGGCTGGTACAAGGCTACTTTCCGCGATTTTGGTGATTTTCACCTGGAGGTGGATACCATGGCGCCTACCATTACGGCGCTGGGCGGCGTAAAGAACGGCAGCAACCTGTCCCGCGCCAGCAGGCTGTCCTTTGCCATGCGCGATGGCAGCGGTATTGCAGAGTACCGGGCGGAGCTGGACGGCAAGTGGCTCCTGTTTTCCCGCAGGGGCAACGTGCTCACCTATACATTTGACGAGCATTGCCCGCCCGGCCCCCATACCCTGGTGCTGACGGTAACGGATATTGCGGGCAACAAAGGCACCTATACGCTAAAATTCAGAAGATAAGATAACAGATAGTGATATGACACACCTGAAAGAAGGAGATAAAGCGCCCGCTTTTAAAGGCACGGACCAGCATGGCAATACAGTGAAACTGTCGGACCTGAAAGGGAAAAAAGTGATCCTCTATTTTTATCCCCGTGATATGACGCCCGGCTGCACGGCACAGGCCTGTAACCTGCGGGACAACTACCAGGTCCTGCTCAAAAAGGGGTATGCCGTGGTAGGCGTGAGCAACGACAGTGAAAAGAGCCACCAGAAGTTTGCCAGGAAGTTCGACCTGCCTTTTCCGTTACTGGCGGATGAGGACAGGAAGATAGTGGAGGCCTACGGTGTGTACGGCGAAAAGAAGTTCATGGGCCGTATTTTTGACGGCATACACCGCACCACCTTCCTGATCAATGAGAAAGGCGTGATAGAAAGGATCATCGAAAGGCCGGACACCCAGCACCATACGGAAGAGATACTGGGTGACAGGTAAACAGGAAAAAATAAAAAAAGACGCGAAGTTCATTCGCGTCTTTTTTTATTTTTTCCTGTTTATTGTCTATCTCTTCTGTCTTTGTTTTTTGAACAGGTTACCTGTTTTGAACTTGTTGCCTTCAGGGCTGCCCACACGGTCCATTGCACAGCGGAAGCCTACGGTATTGGAAGCCATGTCTTCCTGCATGAAGCGGCGGGTGCCGGGTGAAAGCCAGTAAGCGCGGTCGTTCCAGCTACCCCCTTTGATCACGCGGGATTTGTCGTTGATCAGGGAAGTGATGCCGTAGCCGTATTCTACCTGTGACAGGGAGTCGCCATCCAGGTAATTGATCACGTCACCTTTCTGGTAGTTCAGGCGGTTAGCGCTTTCCTCGTCTGTGATGTCACGCATTTTCAGCGCGCCCAGGCTGTCTTTTTCCGGCTCGTTCTCTGCGTTCATGTAAACTGTCTGGAACTTGTTACCGCGGAAGTAGTTGAAGTCGTCCCCGTCAATGGGGGTCAGCGGCCTGTATACGTCCAGCACCCATTCGCTTACGTTACCGGACATATTATAGATACCGAAATTGTTCGGGAAGAAGGAGTGGGTAGGACCGGGAATGGAAGCACGGTCGTTAAGGCCGCCTGCCATACCCATGTTATCGCCGGAACCGCGTTTGAAGTTGGCCAGGAACTGTCCCTGCCAGTTGCCACGACGGATATCCCTTAAACCGCTGGTATTGGTACCCCAGGAGTACACCTGCTTGTTCATGATCAGCTCCTCACCGCGTTTGCCTTCTTTCTTGGAGGGGGCAGGGTTCTGGCCCAGGTAGCCCAGGGCGGCATATTCCCATTCTGCTTCTGTAGGCAGGCGGTAGTTGGGCAGCATGATACCGTCCTCAAACTGGGCGATACGGGGGCTGCCGTCTGCATTCTTGAACTGCTCCCTGGTGCCTTTGGACATCTTGCCCGGCGTACCTTCGTACAGGCCGGCCATGTAGGACTTGGTGTCAAAAGTATTGTCGTCTGCCTGGTTGGTGATGTCTGCTTTGGAAAGCAGCCCCTTGTCCATCAGCAGCTTTTCATTCACGCGGTTGGAGCGCCATTTGGCGTAGTCATTGGCCTGTTTCCAGGTAACGCCCACGATCGGGTAATCGTTATAGGCGGGGTGGCGGAAATAGTACTCAACCAGCGGCTCATTATACGCCAGCTCACTACGCCATACCAGCGTATCGGGCAGCGCGTTGCGGTATACCTGCGGGAAGGATTCCCCGTACATCCGCTGCAGCCAGAAAAGATACTCCCGGTAGTGTACGTTCGACACTTCCGCTTCGTCTATATAGAACGAGGAAACTGTAATACGGCGGGGAATATTGTTCCAGTCCATCATTACATCCTGCTCGGTAGCGCCCATGGCAAAAGTACCGCCTTGCACAAATACCAGGCCCGGGCCGGTTTGTTGATCCTTATTTTTTGCTACGCTGAAACCGCCCATTTTAGGGTCGTTATAGTTCCAGCCGGTTGCAGAGGATTTCTCCTTTTTCTTGCCAAAAAGCCCTCCGCCATCCTTATTACAGGCGGTCATGGCCAGCATCACACTGGTGCCTAAGAGCAAAGACAGAGAGGTTAATCTATGCATGAGATTCAGCTTTTAGTATGGTTTTTTAGGTAAACGCAAATTTAGTATAATTTATTTTATAGTGAAAAAAATTAATTTGTAAATATTTGTACTTAATTTCGCTCCACTGATTTGTCTATCAACGAGTTATTTCTGAGGCTGCCAGCCACGCCCCGGCATACGCCGGGTATACAGCGTGTATACATCATAGATAATTCACGGATACTTCCTACTTTAAACGCAACAAAAGCGCATCCGAGTATTTTTTGCCGCTATGAAGCCAACGAAACCACTTTGCCTGCGGTTACTGTTCCTGCTGTGCGCAGGGCTCCCTGCCTATGGACAGCGCACCTATGCGCCGCATTCGGTGCTGGCGGCTGGTAACTGGCACCGGCTGGCCGTTACCCGGCCCGGTATCTATAAGGTTACGGTAGCCCAGCTGGCCGGCATGGGCATCCCTACACAGGCGCTGCCCGCTACAGCTGTGCGCATTTTTGGCAGCGGCGGGCAGATGCTCCCGGAAAACAACCGCATTCCCCGCTACGACGACCTGCCGGAAACCGCCCTCCTGGTAGCAGACGGGGGAGACGGCCTGCTGAACGGCGATGATTATGTGCTGTTCTACGCGCCCGGCCCCCACGTCTGGCAGTACCAGGCAGCCTCCAATACCTTTACCCACCGGTACAACCTTTACAGTGATACCGCCTGGTATTTCCTCACGGTAGGGGAGAACGGGCGCCGGGTAGCGGCAGATGCCCAGCCCCCCGTTCACACGGTGGAGGTGACCGCCTTTGATTACCACGCTTTTCATGAAAAGGACAGCATAAACCTGGTAAGCAGCGGCAAGCAGTGGTGGGGGCCGGTATTCAGCAGCACGCCTGGCAGCGTCCTCAGCCGGAATTATACCTTTACATTGCCGGCCGCCCCTCTGGGGCCGGTGCAGGTAAGGGCCAGGGCTGCTGCCCGCAGCAGCGGCAGCCGTTTTGATATATCCGTCGGCCGGCAGGCAGCCGGCAGTCTTTACCTGGCACCGGTAAGCGGCAACATCTTTGAAGCCTTCGCTACATCAGCTACCGGCACCTTCAGCGCAGCTGCCGCCAGCCCCCAGGTAGAGGTAGGGGTACAGTTTTCTGCCGGCAATGGCGACCAGGGCTGGCTGGACTACCTGGAGCTGCAGGCCCGCTGTCCGCTGGTGCTGCCGGCAGGGGAGCCGCTCTTTTTCCGGGATGCCGCCAGTGTGAACGCCGGTGCAGCGGCGCGCTTTGTACTGGAAAATGCCGGTGCGGCCACGCAGGTATGGGATGTAACGGATGCCCTGCAGCCGGTACAGCTCAGCGTGCTGCGCAGCGGCAGCCGCCTGCAGTTTGTGCGGGATGCGGCCGTGCTGCGGGAATATGTTGCTTTTGATCCCGCACAATTGCCGCAGCCCCTGTATGCCGGCACAGTGCCCAACCAGGACCTGCACGCTACCCCGGCAGCGGATATGCTGATCATTACCACCCCGGCCCTGCGCCCTGCTGCAGACAGGCTGGCAGCCTATCATACCGCGCACAACCAGCTGCAGGTGCAGGTGGTTAACGTGCAGGAGATCTATAATGAATTTGCATCCGGCTCCCCGGACCCTGCCGCTATCCGCGACTTTGTGAAAATGTGCTATGACAGGGGAGGCGGCACGGCCGGCCCCCGCTACCTGCTCCTGTTCGGGGACGCATCCTTTGATTACAGGCATCGCCTGCAGGGAAATACCAACCTGGTGCCTACCTGGCAGAGCGAAGCCTCCCTGGACCTGATCAATTCCTATCCTTCAGACGATTTTTTCGGCTTCCTGGATGATACGGACGATATTACGGACATCAACACCCATAACCAGCTGGACATTGCCATCGGCCGCCTGCCGGTGCAAACCCTTACCCAGGCGCAGCAGATAGTGGACAAGATCACAGGCTATCACGATACGGCCAGCTTCGGCCCCTGGCGCAACCGCCTTACCTTTGTGGCGGATGATGGCGACGACAACCTGCACCTGCAGGATGCAGAGGCCGTCAGCACGGTGGCGGGGCAAAGCTGGCCCGGTGGCATCCAGGACAAGATCTACCTGGACGCCTATCCCAAGATACCATCCGCAGGCGGCAGCCGCTACCCGGAAGTGAACAGCGCAATACAACGCGGCATGCATAATGGCAACCTGGTGTGGAACTATACCGGGCATGGCAGCTACTCGCGCCTGGCAGAGGAAGTAGTGGTAGATGCCACCACTGTCCGGGATTGGGACAATGCCGGCCGCCTGCCGCTGATGATCACCGCTACCTGTGATTTTGCCCCTTTTGATAACCCGGGCTATACCTCCCTGGGCGAGCAGCTCCTGTTGCAGCCCGGCGGCGGCGCCATTGCGCTGATGACCACCACCCGGGCGGTATTTGCCTATTCCAACCGGGTGATGAACGCCAATTACCTGCAGGCGGCCTTTACGCCGCTGGCAAACGGCCGCATGCCCACCCTGGGTGAAGCAGCCATGCTGGCCAAGAACCTGACCTACGCCAATTACAGCGATGTAGCCAATAACCGCAAGTTCCAGCTGCTGGGCGACCCGGCCCTTACACTGGCCTTCCCGCAATACCGGGTGGTAACGGATGCTATTAACGGCCATGATGCGCATATGGTAACGGATACCCTGAAAGCGCTGGGAAAATACGTGGTAAAAGGCCACATTACCGATGCGCAGGGCCAGCCGGTAACAGACTTTAACGGCATCCTCGATATAACGGTATATGACAAGCCGGCCACGCTCCGCACGCTGGGCAATGATGCCGGCAGCGTTCCTGCAGACTATACCCTGCAGCAGCAGGTGCTGTTCCGCGGGCGGCAAAGCGTGCAGAATGGGCAGTTCAGCTGCACCTTCATGGTGCCGAAAGACATAGATCACCGCCCCGGCGCCGGAAAGATCAGCTACTATGCCGCCGCTGCGCAGGCCGATGCCGGCGGCTGGTTTAACGGCTACCAGGTAGGCGGCACAGCCGCTAATCCTGCTACGGATACTACGGGGCCGCATATACAGGCTTTCCTGGATACGGAGCTGTTCCGCAACGGGAGCATTACCGGACCGGACCCGGTGCTGTACGTAAAGCTGGGCGACAGCAGCGGTATCAATACCTCCGGCTATGGCATTGGTCATGATATGGTGGCCGAGCTGGATTCCTCCGGCCAGTATTATGTGCTGAACGATTTCTATACCGCCTCGCTCAATGATTTCCGCAGCGGCGTTATACGGTATCCGCTGTACGATCTGCCGGAAGGGCCGCATGTGCTTACTGTAAAGGCCTGGGATACCTATAACAACTCAGGCACCGCCACCTTGCATTTTGTAGTGATAAAGTCATCCACGCTGGCTGTGCAGGATGCGGGGAACTATCCGAACCCGTTTACCGGTGAAACCCGGTTTTTCTTTACCCATAATCAACAGGGGCAACTGCTGGACGTAACCTTGCAGGTATTTACCAGCCAGGGGCAGCTCGTAAAAACAAAACGGGAAACAATAAATGCCACCGGCAGCCGTTATGATGGCATGCTTTGGAATGGAACCGCCGACTCCGGTGCGAAGTTACCCCCTGGGATCTATTTTTACAGGATAACTGTCAGCACAAATAAAAACACCAAAATTTCGAGTGGAAAACTCATCTTATTTTAAAACCTATGCAAAAAAACACTAATTTCAGCATCCCTAGCCAGGCCCCTTTTCTTGATTATTTTAAATTAGGCATTATTTTTACACCTTATTTCAAATATAAAAATTACATGATCCGTAAGGTAACATTGAGCCTTGTGTTCATTTATTGCACTTTCATCTGTTTAGAGACCTCAGCACAGATCAATACGGGTGATCTTGATGGCCGTACCAACACCATCAATACAGCGGTGCCATTCCTGCGGATCTCCCCGGACGCCAGGAGCGGCGCTATGGGCGATGTGGGCCTGGCCCTTTCACCCGATGCCAACTCCAACTACTGGAACCTGTCAAAGCTGGCCTTTGCCCCCAATAAAGCCGCCGTATCCGTTACCTATACGCCCTGGCTGAAAGAACTGGTGAATGATGTATTCCTGGCCAATGTGAGCGGTTATTACAAGCTGGATGATTACCAGGCGCTGGGCGCTTCCCTGCGGTACTTTTCCCTGGGCACCATCAACTTTACGGATATCACCGGCATGCCCACCTACGATTACCGGCCCCGTGAATATGCTTTTGATGCCGGCTATGCCCGCAAGCTGTCAGAGAACTGGTCCCTGGGGCTGGCCCTTCGCTATATCTACTCCAACCTGGCCAGCGGTGATATCAACGGCCGCGTGATCCGCCCCGGTAAAGCCTTTGCCGGCGACGTGAGCGCCTTCTACACCAAGGAGATAGAAAAGGACGATGGCAACGTGAATACCTGGAACTTCGGGGTGGCCATCACCAATATCGGCACCAAAATATCCTACACCCAGTCCGCGCAGTATAAGGACTTCATCCCTACCAACCTGGGCATAGGCACCGCCTATACCCTGGGCCTGGATGAGTATAACAAGCTCACTTTTGCCCTGGACATCAACAAGCTGCTGGTACCCACCCCCGACAGCTCCGGCGCATACCGCGAAAAGGGGGTGGTGGAATCCATTTTCTCCTCCTTTGGCGATGCTCCCGGCGGCTTCAGCGAAGAGCTGAAGGAACTGATGTACTCCGTGGGCGCGGAATACTGGTATAATGATATGTTTGCCGTAAGGGCCGGGTATTATAACGAGAACAAGTACAAAGGGAACCGGAAGTACTTTACTGCCGGTGTAGGTATAAAATATGATGTTTTCAACCTGAACTTTTCTTACCTGGTGCCCTCCGGCACGGGCATACAGCGCAACCCGCTTTCCAATACCCTGCGCTTTACCCTCAGCTTTGATCTGGGCGGGAATGAGGAGTACAGCAACTGGTAAATAATGGCTAAGATACGCATAGGACAAGGAATAGATTTTCATCAGCTTACAGAAGGGCGCGCGTTCTGGCTGGGCGGCGTACAGGTGCCGCACCACAAAGGCGCCGTGGGCCACAGCGATGCCGACGTGCTGCTGCATGCCATTTGCGACGCCATGCTGGGCGCGCTGGGCCTGGGCGATATCGGCCTGCATTTTCCCGATACGGACGATGCCTACAAGAATATAGACAGCAAGATACTCCTGGACCGTTGCGCCGCCCTGGTGGCCGGTAAAGGTTACCAGGTAGTGAATGTAGACAGTACCCTCTGCCTGCAGGCGCCCAAAATAAAACCGTATGTACCGCAAATGCAGGAAGCGATCGCCCGTATCCTGCATATTACTACTGCAGATGTATCCATCAAGGCCACCACTGCCGAAAAGCTGGGGTTTGTAGGCCGGGAGGAAGGCGTAGTGGCGCTGGCCGTTGTTTTACTGGAGCAGGGCGCCTGAAAGTATGTAAAATATAAGATGCTACATTTTAACATTTTATATTTTACATTTTACATTCCATTCCTGGTTATCTTTGTCAAATGGCTGAAATAATTGTAAAGATCATTAACCGGTCGTCTAACCCGTTGCCGTCCTATGCTACTGCCGATGCAGCCGGCATGGACCTGCGGGCGCACCTGGAAACGGCCGTTACGCTGCAGCCCCTGGAAAGAACGCTGCTGCCCACGGGCCTCTTCATAGAGCTGCCGGCAGGTTACGAGGCCCAGGTAAGGCCCCGTAGCGGGCTGGCTATCAAGCAGGGGCTGACCCTGCTCAATACCCCTGGCACGATAGATGCGGATTACAGGGGAGAGATCAAGGTAATTATCATTAACCTGTCCAATGAACCGCAAACAATAGCGCCCGGCGACCGCATTGCGCAAATGGTAGTTTCGCCTGTTACGCAGGTAAAGCTGGAGGCTGTGGAAATATTAACAACAACAGAAAGGGGTAACGGTGGTTTCGGGCATACCGGAAAATCCTGAGGAATGCGTGTATTATTAACCGTTATAGGGTTGGGATGCGTGCTGTGCTGGTGCGCGTGCAGTGGTCCGAAACATACGGCTGCAGGGAAGGTGTATGCCATTAAAGACCCTACCCTGCTGCAGCAGCGGACAGACAGCCTCTTTTTTGCTGCGCAGCGGTCCAAAATGCTGGGCGATTATAAGACCGCCATCACCCAGTTCTCCGACTACCTGCGCCTGAACAGGCACAATCCCACGGTTTATTACGAGCTGTCCCGCCTTTTCATGGAAGTGAATAACCCGGCCTATGCATTGGGCTTTGCCCGCAGGGCTGCAGCTATGGATACCTCCAACCGCTGGTTCCAGCTGGCCCTGGCCGACGCCCTGGGCATGAACGGGCAGTTTGACAGCGCGGCCGCCGTATACGCGCGCCTGAGCCGCCAGTATCCTGAAAGCGAGGATTACCTTTTCAATAAAGCCATGCTCCTGTCCAAAGCAGGGAAAATAGATGATGCGCTGGCCGTGCTGAACCAGCTGGAAGAGAAAACCGGCATAGTGGAAGAGCTGATATACCAGAAGCAGCGCCTGCTGCTCAAGCAGAGCAAGGTAGACGCCGCCGCCGCTGAAATACGCAAGCTGATAAACCAGAACCCCCAGGAGCTGCGCTACTACCAGCTGCTTGCGGAAGTGTATGACGCCAACGACCGGGTGAAAGAAGCAACCGCCGTGTACCAGCACATACTGGACCGCGACTCCAGCAATGCCCGCTCCATGATAGCGCTGGCCAACTATGCCAAGCAGCGCGGCGACAGCGCCACGTACTGGCAGTACCTGACCCGGGCCTTTTCCAACCCTTACTATAGCATTGACGAGAAAGTAGCTTTTGTATATCCTTACCTGCAGATGCTGCAGCTGGACAGCTCCAAGCTGCAGGAAGGGCTGCAGCTTACACGCCTGGTAATAAAGGCGCACCCGACCGAGGCCAAGGCCTATGCCCTGCAGGCAGATATGTACTCCCAGGCGGATATCCTGGACAGCGCGCTCATCAATTACCGGAAAGCGATCAGCCTGGACTCCACCCGTTTTTCCGTGTGGTACCAGCTGATGTGGATCTACTCCCGCCTGGACAAGCCTGCGGAGCTGCTGAAAGCCGGTAATGTGGTGACTGAGCGCTTCCCGGAAGAATTCATGGGCTTTTACTTCAAAGGCGTGGCCTGTTACCTGCTGCAGCAGTACCCCGATGCCATTGGCTCGCTGAAAAAAGCGCTGACCCTTAGCAACGGGGACAAACGGTTCCTGGGGGATGTATACTCCCTGTTGGGCGATGCCTACCATGCCGTTGGGCAGCACCAGCAATCGGACAGCAGCTACGAGCATGCGCTGATCCTGCGCCCGGACGATGCCGTGGTGCTGAATAATTACAGCTACTACCTGTCCTTGCGGGGAGAGCAGCTGGAAAAAGCGGAGCGCATGTCGCGCCGCTCCCTGGAGCTGGAGCCTGGCAGCGCCACCTATATGGACACCTACGCCTGGGTATTGTTCCGCCTGGGGAAATATGAGCAGGCCAGGCAATGGATAGAAAAAGCCCTGCAGGACCCGGAAGCACAAAAAGACCCTAACGTGCTGGAGCACTACGGGGATATTTTATTTAACCTGAAAGATGTAGCCGGCGCATTGGAGTACTGGCAGCGGGCCCGGGAAAAGGGGGCTTCCTCTGTTGGCCTGGCCAGGAAGATCGCCGAGAAACGATACATTGATCTATAGCATTACGCTGAACGCTGAAAGCCGAACGCAGCCTGCCTTACCGGACTACCATGCGTTCTGCAGGCAGCCTGCTGCGTAATGGGACAATTGGGATTATGAAGCAAATTGTTTTATCTGGAATAGCCGGTCTTATATTATTAGCGTCATGCAGACATACGCGCGAGGCAGCACGCACATCCTTCCCGGTAACGGATACCACCGGCATTGCAAAAAGTGACCGCGCTGCTGCCGGCACGCCGGCCACCCGCCGCCTGCTGGCCGGTATAAAGGAGAACCACATTGACTTTACCACTTTCTCCGCCAAGCTGAAAATAGATTTTGAGAACGACCGCCAGCGCCAGCAGAATATCAGCACCAACATCCGTATGCAGAAGGACAGCGTAATATGGATCTCCGTATCCGCGCCCATCATAGGGGAGGTGGCCCGCGCCATCATTACGCCGGACAGCCTGAAGGCATACGACAAGTTCAACAAAAAGCTGTACCTCCGCGCTTTAAGCGATGCCAGAGACCTGCTGAACATACCGTTTGATTTCCGTACCCTGCAGGATATGATCATTGGGAACCCGGTATTCCTGACAGATTCCATCTACCAGGTGGTGACTACGCCGGCCATCATTTCCTTCAGCTGCGACAGCAGCCTGTATACCAGCCTTTTCAACGTATTTGCAGATGATTACCTGCTGCAGCAAAGTAAGGTGATGGACAAGGACAGCCTCCGCTCCTGCGAGCTTACCTATGGGGAATATAAGGAAGTGGCCGGCCGCCGCTTCCCCACCCGCCGCCGCATTTTTGTGGAAGAAAAGAATATTACCCGCATAGCGATGGACTTTAACCGTATGGATTTTGACCAGCCACTGAGCTTCCCTTTCAATGTGCCCGCCTCCGGTTATACAAGGGAATAAACAGCCCGGGCATTGGTTTTTGCAATTTGTAATTTAACTTTAACGTTTATAGAAAAATTTTTGCAGTCATCTTAAAATGATCATGTTGTATCTGAAGAAGCTTATCCCGTTCCTGCTTATTATTTGGTTAGTGCCTGCGACTTTGCAGGCACAGAACAATAATCAGCTTTCGCGGGAAGATCTGGAGCGAAGGAAAAGAGAGCTGCAGAAAGAAATAGATGAAGCCAACGAAGCGCTGAAGGAAACCAAGCGCTCTACCCGCGAAAGCCTGGGACAGCTGCGGGCGCTGCGGAATAAGATCTACCTGCGCACACGCCTGATCAATAATATCAACGAAGAGATCGCCCTTATAAACCGCGATATCAATACCGCCTACCGCGATGTAAAAACGCTGCAAAAGGACCTGGATACCCTGAAGGCGCAGTATGCGCAGCTGGTGGTATATGCCTACAAGAACCGCAGCGCGTATGATATGCTGAACTTTGTTTTTTCCGCGCAAAGCTTTAACGATGCCATCCGGCGCTACCAATACCTGAAGCAGTACCGCAACTACCGCCGCCGGCAGGCTGATAACATAGTGGAAACGCAGGAGCTGCTGAACAGGAAGATAGCGCACCTGCAGGAGCAGAAGGAGAAACGCGCCCTTACCCTCGAAACCGAAAAGGAAGAGCGCAAAACGCTGGAAGCGGACAGGAAGGAGAAGGATGAAGTGCTGAGCAAGCTGAAAGGCCGCGAAAAAGAGCTGCTGGCGGATATTAACAAACGGAAAAAGGACGCCCGGCAGGTGCAGTCTGCCATACGCGCCGTGATCCGCCGGGAAATAGAAGAAGCCCGCCGCAAGGCCGAAGCCGAGGAGCTGGCCCGCAGGAAGGCGGCAGAAGAGAAACGTAAAAGGGAAGAAGCCGCCCGGAAAGCCGCTGCTGCCGCTGCCGCTAAAAATGCTACCGCCCCTGCTGCCACGCCTCCTCCTCCGGCAGCAGCACCCAAACCCGCCCCGGTAGAAGAAAAGCCGGCTCCCCGCAGCTCCAATGTGCTGGAAGCTACACCAGAGGCGCTGGCATTATCCGAAGGGTTTGAGAACAACAGGGGCAAGCTGCCCTGGCCGGTAACCAATGGCGATATTATCGGGCATTTCGGGCGGCAGCATCATGCTGTTATGGAAAGGATCAATGTGGAGAACGACGGTATCATTATTGCCACCTCCAAGGGCGCGGCTGTCAGGGCAATCTTCGAAGGGGAGGTAAGAAGGGTGATGATCATCCCCGGCAGCGGATACGTGGTAATGATACGGCATGGCCAGTATTTTACCAACTACGTGCGGCTGCAGACCGTTACCGTTAAAACAGGCGATAAAGTAAGGACCAGCCAGATGATAGGCACGGCCAGCACCAACGATATAGAGAACCAGGGCGAAGTGGAGCTGCAGATATATAAAGGCACTGCCAAGCAGGACCCTGAGCACTGGATCATGAAAAGATAGCTGTTAGCTAATGGCTAACAGCTAACGGCTTTTGTCAATAGCTTGCTGCTGCCGCCTTTTCTCTTACTCTCTCATACAATGCTTCATACTGCGGTACAATATTGCTGATATGAAACCGCTGCGCCTGTTCCAGCGCGCCTTTGCGCAGCGCAGCCAGCTTGTTCCCGTCTGATAGCAGCTGCACCGCATGGGCGGCCATGCCGGCTACATCTCCCACCGGGCTGAGGAAGCCGGTCTTGCCATGAATATTCACCTCCGGCAGCCCCCCTGCATTGGAAGACAATACCGGTACCTGGGAAGCCATGGCCTCCAGGGCGGCCAGGCCAAAGCTCTCATATTCAGAGGGCAGCAGGAACAGGTCGCTGATGGACATAACATCTTCCAGCTGCTCCTGTTTGCCAACAAAACGGACATCATCGCACAAATGCAGGTCGCGGCACATGCATTCAATGGTGGGACGGTCCGGCCCGTCGCCTACCAGCAGCAGCTTGGCAGGGATCTGCTGCCGCACCTGCTGGAACACTTTCACCACATCAGGTACCCGCTTCACCTTACGGAAGTTGGATACATGCAGCAAAACCTTTTCGCCGTTAGGCGCAATAGCCTGTCGGAAATGGGCCAGGTCGCGGCGCTTGAAGCGCTCCAGGTCCACAAAGTTGTAGATCACCTCTATATCCTTCTCTATCTGGAATGATTTGTAGGTTTCTTCCCGCAGGTTCCTGGAAACAGCTGTAATGGCGTCTGATTCATTAATGGAGAAGGAAACCACCGGCGCATAGGTCTTGTCTTTGCCTACCAGCGTAATATCTGTACCGTGCAGCGTAGTAATAAAAGGCACTACACGGCCCTGCTTGCCCACGATCTGTTTGGCCAGGTAGGCCGTGCTGGCATGCGGTATGGCATAGTGCACATGCAGCAGGTCCAGGTGCTGGTTCAATATCACATCTACCATGGTGCTGCTGAGCGCAGACTCGTATGGTGGAAAATCGAACAGCGGATAGGTAGGCACCTGCACTTCGTGATAATAGATATTCGCGTGAAAAGCGTTGAGCCGTACCGGTTGCTGATAGGTGATGAAATGCACCATATGTCCTTTATCCGCCAGGGCCTTGCCCAGTTCCGTAGCTAACACACCGCTACCTCCATAGGTAGGGTAACATACTATACCAATTCGCATGGAATTACCTTTTTTTTGCTGAACACTCCAGCGCCGTACGCAAATTGATGGGCGCGCAACGCTGAAAGCCATCCGCAAAGATAGCGTTTTGCAGGCAGCATTCAGCGTTAAGCCTTTGTTTTGCTTTCAGCGTTCTATTTATTAGCTTTAGTGCAAAATTTGCCTGCTTTATGCTACGTTGCCTTTTGCCAATTTCGTTTGTTTTTTCCGTATCTGTAGCCACTGCACAACAACATAACGAAGATTCCGTGCTGTTACGCAAACTGGCCGACGAAGTGCTCACGCATAGCACCGCTTATGCAAGCTTGAAGGTGCTTACCAAGGAGATCGGCGGCCGCCTGGCAGGATCGCCGGAAATGTACAAGGCAGAACAATGGGGCGTAAAGGCTCTGCAGGCCGCCGGTGCAGATACGGTATACCTCCAGGAATGCATGGTGCCGCACTGGGTAAGAGGCGGCAAGGAAGAAGTGCGCATTATCTCCAAGCGCCGTGATTTTGTGCCACCCCTGCAGGTAACTGCCCTGGGCAATTCCGTAGGCAGCGATCCTGCCGGCCTTACCGCCCCGGTGCTGGAAGTAAGCTCCTTTGACGACCTGGAAGCCAAAAAGAATGATGTGAAAGGGAAGATCGTTTTTTATAACTACCATTTCAATCCCCGTTTTATCAAAACCTTTCATGCTTACGGCGATGCCTTCATGTACCGTTCGGATGGCGCCACCAGGGCCGCCAAATACGGCGCGCTGGCTGTGATCGTACGCTCTATGTCCCATGCTGCCGATAATTTCCCGCATACCGGGGCCATGCGTTACAACGATTCGTTTCCCAAAATACCGGCAGTGGCCATAGGGCTGGAGGATGCAGACATGCTGAGCAACCGTATCAAGGACGAAAAGGACCTGAAAATATACCTGCATACCAGCTGCCACTTCCTGCCGGACACTATCGGGCATAACGTGGTAGCGGAGCTGCGGGGCAGCGAGTACCCCGACGAGTTCATTACCGTAGGCGGCCACCTGGACTCCTGGGATGTGAATGAAGGCGCGCATGACGACGGGGCCGGCTGCGTACAGTCCATAGAAGTGCTGCGCGCATTCAAAGCCCTGGGCATACGGCCTAAACGCACCTTGCGGGTGGTGCTGTTTGCCAACGAGGAAAACGGCACCCGCGGCGCTAAAAAATATGCAGACGCTGCCAAGGCAGCCGGCGAGCGCCACCTTTTTGCGCTGGAAAGCGATGCCGGGGGCTTTACGCCGCGGGGTTTTACCCTCACCATGTCGCCGGCGCAAAGGGCCAAGGTGGAAAGCTGGAAAGACCTGTTCCTGCCTTATGGCCTGTACGATTTCTCCGAAGTAGGCGGCGGTGTGGATGTAAGCATGCTAAATGAGGCCCTGGGCACACCCATGGGTGAACTTTCTCCCGACTCCCAGCGTTATTTTGACGTACATCATGCTGCCCCCGATGTATTTGAAGCCGTGAACAAGCGGGAGCTGGAGTTGGGCGCTTTCAGCATGGCGGCGCTGATTTACATGATAGATAAATATGGACTGTAGGAGTCCCTTCTCAAATTAAAAGCATGCGCAGGTTCGTTTTATTGGTAGTAGGCATCCTGGTGCTGGTACTGGCCGGGTTTATTGCCTACAAGTATTACTTTGTATTTGGCCGCGGCGTAAAGGCCGGCGAGCTGAATTTCTTTGTTCAAAAGGGCTATATCTTTAAAACCTATGAGGGCCGGCTGATCCAGACCGGCTACAGGTCGCGGCAGCCAGGCTCCATACAGTCCAATGAATTTGAATTTTCCGTGGTGGACGAGCGGGTGGCGCAAAAGCTGATGACCTGCAGCGGCAAGCTGGTGGAGCTGCACTACAGGGAGTACCTGGGCGCCCTGCCCTGGCGGGGTTTTAGCCCCTATATTGTAGACAGTATCGTATCTGTTACAGACCCTATTACGAACAAACGGGAGGTGGTGCCCTTTTAACCGGCGGCGTACAGCAAGAAGATAGCCGGCTTTTTATGCAGCTCCGGCAGGGCTGTTTTCCATTCCCGGATGGTTTTGGTATGAATGTGCTCGTCAACCCCGGTGATATCGACCGCAATGCATAGCCGTGTCTGGTCCTTACAATTGGACAGTATGTCTTTCAGCAGCTGGTGGTTGCGGTAAGGTGTTTCAATGAATATCTGTGTCTGATCCTTCTTCTGGGAAAGCGCTTCCAGCTCCCGGATAGCCTTTGCACGCTCCGGCGGCTTTACCGGCAGGTAGCCGGTAAACTGGAAATGCTGCCCGTTCATGCCGGAAGCCATCAGCGCCAGCAGTATGGAGCTGGGGCCTACCAGCGGTATCACTGCGGCATCTATACGGTGCGCGGCCTGTACCACCAGGTGCCCGGGGTCTGCTATGCCGGGGCAGCCGGCCTCGCTCATAATACCAATATCGTGGCCTTCGCGCAGCAGGCGCTGGGCCAGCGCCGTATCCGGCGGGTGGTGCACATGCATCAGGTGCAGCTGCAGCTCGTCAATATTGATATTCCGGTCCAGCGCTTTCAGGTAGCGCCTTGCAGTACGCTCGTTCTCCACAAAGAATACCTTTAGCCGCTGCACCACGGCAGTAATATAGGCCGGGATGGTATGCAGCGCATCCGGGCTCAATACGGTGGGTATGAGGTATACTTTGCCGGAAGGATGGTTCATTACAGCAGGCGTTTATCTTGTAAATGAATGGTAGCGGCTATCACAGCGTAGGAGGGCGCCAGCAGCCATCCCAGCAGGGGGATGAACAGGAAGAGGTAAAACACCATGCCATTGCCCAGGGCCATGCCCCGGTGCTCCTTGATGAAGGTAATGCTCTGCCGCATGTTCATCCGGTGCCGCTCACAGCTGTAGTCCATCATGGAAAAGCCGTAGAAGTAGCATTCCACCAGGAAGCCCACCAGCGGGGTGATCCAGCCTACTACGGGGATGAACGACAGAATGAACAGCAGCAGCAGGCAAATGGTCTGGTACACCATGTTGCGCAGGGACAGCCGGATGCCTCTCATAATGTCTTTCATCAGCTGCCGCATGCTGAAAGGAAAATCACGGCGCTGCAGGATGGCCTCTGTTTTCTCCGACAGGTAGGCAAACAGGGGAGAGCCGATCATCAGGAAGAGGTACTTGAAATAGGAGAAATACAACAGCAGCAGGAGTATGCGTATGGAAAAGGCCAGCAGGATGAACACAAAGCTTACCCAGCTGCTTTCCAGCTCCTGTATCCAGGTGCGCAGGGGCAGCAGGCCAAACAGGTAATCCACAAAATTGCCGGAATAGCCCCACACAAAATAAATACCGGCAATAAACAGCAGGCAGTAAATGATACCGGGTAACAGTATCCACTTCCACAGTTTATGCCGGTTGATAAATTGGTGCGCCTTCCCGTAACATTGCACAGCTGCAACGATTTCTCTGAATGAAAACAAGGTCCGTTTCTTTTAGTTTGACAGAATGAATGGGTAAATAACTAAAAATCAACGGAACGAAGGTAATTTTTTTTTAGCCATCAGCTTCTAATGATCAGCTATTAGCTTTTGGCAGCTAGCCGTCTAGCTTTTAGCTATAGGATATATGTTTTTAGCTAAGAGCTGAATGCTAACTGCTAATAGCCAGCAGCTGCTGGTCTAGAATTTCGGACAAAGGGTCTTGTACTTGCTGTTCTGGTTTGAGCGATGAATGTAGATAACGGATATTTCCATGCCGCCCCTGTAGTTGGAGGCAGGCTTCAGGCTGGACACGTTCAGGTCATAGCTAACGCCTACGTTGAAGCCGCCGATCTCCAGTCCTACATAGGGATTGATGGCATCCTTCAGGCGGTACCAGCCGCCCAGGTAGAACATGGTCGGGTTATCGTCCGGCACGCCGCTGAGGTTGAAGCCGTAGGCAGCGCCGAAAGAAGTTTCGGACGCGGTGCTTTGCTTCATGTACAGGGCGCTGGCGTGTATGCGGTTAATGCCATGTACCGGGAAAGACCCGCCGCCATGTATGGTATAGCGGTAGCTGAGCCGGTTGTTGTTCTGGCTCATGAAGGTTTCTGTAGGCTGGGTAATGTGGTAGTAGGAAGCGCCCAGGTAAATGTTGGAAGCTTCGCCTACCAGGCCGTTATACAGGATGCCCACATTGGGGTCGAAGTAGGATATTTTAGGATTGGTAAGGGTTTCGCTGCTGGGCAGCCCCGGGTTGTAGCCGTTGTTATCTATCTGGTTCTCAAATATCAGCTTGCTCTGGTCCACGCGTTTCTGCATCCAGGCGCCTTGCAGGCCAATGGCCAGGGTGTGGTTGCCTTCCGGGTCCAGCCCTTTGTGGTAGGCCGTGCTGATGGCGATGTAATTGGACACCAGGGCGCCGCCGCCTGTTTTATCGTACAGCGCCATTACGCCTACGCCCCATATATCTGTATAGGATATAACGTTCTTTAATATATTGAAGTCAGCGGAAATGGTGCCGGTAATATAGGGAGTGGCAATGCTTCTCCATTGGGAACGGTAGTTGCCCGCTATACGGAAATCACCTGAGAACAGGCCGGTAAAAGCCGGGTTAAGGGTCAGCGGGGAGGCAAAGAACTGCGAGAAATGCGGGTCCTGCGCCCTGCTGACAGGGATCAAATATAGGATAATGGTTAAAAATACTAATGCCTTTTTCATAAAGGTTAATGCATTATGGTATAGGATAGGATTACATGTCACTTTTCCGGTGTAAGGTACGAAAAGCGGTTAATATTTCAAATTAAATTCATATAATGTACAACGAACTACTGTTGCAATATAATAACGCACTACTGCTGCAATTTGTTACCAAAAGCCAGGTCGCCGGCGTCTCCGAGGCCCGGCACAATGTATCCTTTGGCAGTCAGTTCGTCATCAATGTCGCCTGCCCAGATGCTGAGGTTGGAACTGGCATGGCGCTGAACGTATTCAATACCAACGGTGCAGGCAATGGCCACCACCAGGTGGATGTGTTTGGGTTTGCCCAGATCTTCCAGGTGCTCGATGGTCTTTACCAGGGAGGCCCCGGTGGCCAGCATGGGATCTGAAAGAATCACCACCTGCCCTTCAATGGAGGGGCTGGACACGTATTCCAGGCTGATATCAAAAGATCCGTCGCTTTTGTGTTTGCGGTAGGCGGAGATGAAAGCATGGTCGGCTTTGTCGAAATAATGCAGCAGTCCCTGGTGCAGGGCCAGGCCGGCCCGGAGAATGGTGGCCAGCACCGGCTGCTGTTTCAGAACCCGGCAGGCAGCAATGCCCAGCGGCGTTTGCACTTCCTTTTCCACGTAATCGAGCGTTTTGCTGATCTCGTAGGCGGCTACCTCGCCCAGGCGTTCCAGGTTGCGCCTGAAACGCATCCGGTCGGTCTGTACTTCCATACTCCTGATCTCGCTTAGCCATTCTCCTACCAATGAATTTGTATCGCTCAGATTAATGATCATTCCTTGCCATTTGCCGGGCAAAATACATAAAAATGTGCGGATGTGCGAATATCCAGATGTGCAGACGGGTCTCGCGGTGGTTCATCTGCACATCTGCATATACGCATATTTGCACATTATTGTAACAGCGCTGCCTTCTTCACCAATTGTATAAATTCCGAGCGGTAGCCTTCCGGGTCTTTGCCTTTGGCGCTGCGCGCCAGTGCCAGCACCTGGTCATACGTGGCCTGTCCTTTATGGGCGGAGTTGCGCAGCAGCTGACCAAAGGCGGCTACGGCGGCGCACATGCGGAAATCGGCCGGGGCCTGCGCTATTTCCTGCTGCCGGTAGCTGAGCACCCGGGTGATCAAACGGCTGAGGCTGTCTGCCGGCTGCTTATACCGCAGCTTTACGGTCAGCACTTCCCGGCCGCCCTGGCTGGTCACGGACCGCTGCTGGTATTTCAGCGGGTCTACCCAGTTAACGGTATTGGGCTGCACGCCTGCAGGAATGATCTCGTACAGGGCCGTCACCGTATGGCCGGCGCCCATATCCCCTGCATCCTTCCGGTCATTGTTAAAATCCTCGTTCTGCAGCAGCCGGTTCTCGTAGCCCACCAGGCGGTAGGCCTGTACAAATTGGGGATTGAACTCCACCTGCAGCTTTACATCTTTGGCAATGGTGAACAGGGTGCCGCCAAACTCCGTAATAAACGTGCGGCGCGCCTCCTCAAAATTGTCGATATAGGCATAGTTGCCATTGCCTTTATCGGCCAGCAGCTCCAGCTTGTTATCCTTGTAGTTGCCCATGCCAAAGCCCAGTACAGACAGGAAAATGCCTCGTTCCCTTTCCTGTTCTATCAGGCGCTGCAGCTCGCCATCGCTGGAGGCTCCTACATTAAAGTCCCCGTCTGTGGCTAATATCACGCGGTTGTTGCCGTTCTTCAGGAAATTGGCGGACGCTGTTTTATAGGCCAGCTGTATGCCTGCGCCGCCGGCCGTGGAGCCACCGGCCTGCAGTTTGTCCAGCGCATCCAGTATGGTGGTTTTTTCACTGCCGGAGGTAGCGGGCAGCACCAGCCCGGCAGCGCCGGCATATACCACGATCGCCACCCGGTCTGCCGGGCGCAGTTGCTGTACCAGGGCTTTGAGCGCGTGCTTTACCAGGGGCAGCTTGTTGGGCGCTTCCATGGAGCCTGATACGTCTACCAGGAACACCAGGTTGGAGGGCGGTATCTTGTCTGCCGTAACGGTGCGGCCTTTCAGGCCAATGCGTACCAGGTGGTGGACGGGGTTCCAGGGGCATATGGCCATATTTGTGTAAATAGCCACCGGGTCGTTGCCACGGGGCGCTGCATACTGGTAGTCAAAGTAGTTGATCATCTCTTCCACCCGCACAGCATCGGCGGGCGGCAGCTGCCCGCTGTTCAGGAAGCGGCGCACATTGCTGTAGGAGGCCCGGTCCACATCTGCGGAAAAAGTGCTGAGCGGCTGGTCCATAACGGCGTGGAAATCATTCTCATTGACAGGGCTGTAGTCTTCTGTATGATAGGCAGGCCGTGAAGGGGCCGCTATCCGCTCTGCAAAGGTCATAGCCATGCCCGGAGCGCTGTACATCACCTTGTGGCGGGCCAGCTTTGCTTTCCTTTGCCGGCTTGCTTCGTGCTCCTGGAGCGGTGCCGCGGGCTGCAGGCTGAAATGCGCTTCCGTGGCGCCGTCATTTATAACCAGGTGCTGCGCCTGGTAGCTGGTATGGCGGGCCTGCAGCGTTACGCGGCCGCCGGGAACCTGCAGCCGGAAAGCGCCGCCGGCATCTGTAACTGCGGACTGGCTGCCGCCTTTTACCTGTACGGTAGCGCCGGGCAGCAGGGCATTGGTAGCGGCATCGCGCACGGTACCAGTTACCGTGCGTGGCTGCGCAGTGGCAGCCAGGGCTGCAAAGCAGGCTAGCAGCAGCAGGGAAAAATATTTTTGCATAACTAGTTAATTATTTGATCCGCTAACAGGATGCAGGAAAAGGGGACGATTCCATATTATCTTTGACAAAATTTTTCGGAATGGTATATAATGTTATAGGGATCATGTCCGGCAGCTCGCTGGACGGGCTGGATATAGCCATGACAGAGCTGACCGAGGTAAGGGGAAAATGGGAATACGTGATCAAGGCAGCGGAATGCCTGCCGTACGAGCCGGAATGGGTAGAGCGGCTGGCCGGGGCTACCGCCCTGCCGGCGGGGGAATACCTGCTGCTGCACAGCCGTTACGGCCATTACATTGGTCAAAAGGTGCTACAGTTCATTGCGCAGCACCAGCTGGAGCACCAGGTGCATTTCATTGCCTCGCACGGACACACCACCTTTCATATGCCGGCTGAAAAAATGACGGCCCAGTTGGGCGAGGGGGCCGCCATTGCCGCGGTAACCGGCCTGCCCGTGATCAGCGACCTGCGTGCCATAGATGTAGCGCTGGGCGGACAGGGCGCGCCGATTGTGCCCGTTGGCGAGCAACTGCTGTTGTCCGGCTACCAGTACTGGCTGAACCTGGGTGGCATTGCCAACATATCCGCCAGCCTGCCGGGAGGGTTTACGGCATTTGACATCTGTGCCTGCAACCGGGTGCTGAATGCGCTGGCCCGGGAGCTGGGCCGCGAATACGATGAGAACGGGACCCTGGCAGCCGGCGGGATCACGGACAAGCCTTTGCTGGAGGCGCTGAATGCCTTGCCGTACTATGAAGAGAAATGGCCCAAATCGCTGGCCAACGAATTTGGCACCGGCACCGTGCTGCCCCTGGTACAACGCTCCCGCCTCAGCATACAGGGCAAGCTCAATACCTATACACATCATATAGCCATACAGGTAGCCCGCGCAGTAGCTATGCTGCAGCAGGGGCAGGTACCGGCGGAGGAGCAGCAGATGCTGATCACCGGCGGAGGGGCCTTTAACGGTTACCTGGTACAGCAGCTCCGGGAGCAGCTGCAGCCTTATAATGTGAAAGTGGTGATACCCGACGAACAGACCATACAATTCAAGGAAGCGCTGATCATGGCGCTGATAGGGGCGCTGCGCTGGCGGCAGGAGCGTAATGTGCTCAGCTCAGTAACCGGCGCGCAGCACGACAGCGTGGGAGGTGCGCTCTGGCAGTCATAAAGCAGCCATAAGGAAGAGTGGCCGCTGCGTTACTCTTCCTTCAGCTCCTCCGGCACGCGGCCTACCTGCTCCAGGTATTTGCCATAAAGCTGCTTTACCCACAGCTCCGTTAATGCCATGGTCAGGGCAATGGTGAGGCAGAAAACAGTGATAAACGCGCTGGTGATCCTGGTAGACAGCAGGTCCATGTTCCCGTCATGCATGCGCTTGTTGGCCAGTATGATCAACTCCAGAAATGCTGTTTCCTTGTTTTTCAAAGTCAGGGTTTCTTTGCGGTATTAGTATGCGCCGGCAAGGGTTTATGACAGGGGTGCAGGTAAATGCAATTACCTTACCCCGCGGTGACCGGGATGAACCGGAACGCGTTCCCGTCAAACAGGCCTTTATCGCTTAGCTTCAGGTGCGGGATCACCAGCAGGGCCATAAAGGAGAGAGTCATAAAGGGCGCTGCCAGGGTGCTGCCCAGGTCTTTGGCTGCCTGGTCCAGCGCGCTGTACCGTTCTGCCACCGCATAGCCATCCAGGTGGCTGATCAGCCCTGCCACCGGCAGGGGCAGTACCTGTATGCTGCCGTTATTTACCACGCTGATGCCGCCCTGCTCCTGTATCACGGCGTTCACGGCTGCGCAGAGGCTTTCATCGTCCACACCCACGGCAATGATGTTGTGACTGTCATGCGCTACAGAGGAGGCGATAGCGCCGGTGGTAAAGCCGAAATTCCGGATAAAGCCCAGCGCTACGGGGGCGGGCCGGTAGCGGTTCACTACGGCCAGCTTCAATATATCCCGGGCAGGATCGCTGTACAGCGCGCCATCCGTTACCGGCAGGGCTGCCCGGGCGTTATTGGTGATCAGCTGCCCGTCCAGCGCTTCGATCACGTGCACATCCACCGGTTGGCCCTCCTTACCGGCAGCGGGTATACGAAAGTCCGCGGGCTGGTGGGGCCGGCAGTCAAAATTGTTGATGATGCCCGCAGGTGCGGGTGCTATGAGGGTTTTGCCGGCGGCGGCTACCTGTATGCCATTGATGTAGGTGGCCAGTATATTGAAATCGCTGGTATTATCAATAATGATCAGATCTGCCGGGTCGCCTTCCCGCAGCAGCCCGGTTCCCGGCTGGTAATGCAGGGCCGGGTTCACGCAGGCGGCCCGTAGTACCTTGAACAGGTCTATGCCCTGTGCCAGCGCCCGCTTTACGAGGAGGTTGATGTGTCCCTCCACCAGGCTGTCCGGGTGCTTGTCGTCACTGCAGAACATGATCTTTTCCGGGTGGTGATGCAGCAGGGGGATCAGCGCGTCAAAGTTCTTGGCAGCGCTGCCTTCCCGTATTAATATGTGCATGCCGTACTGCAGCTTGTCCTGCGCTTCTTCCAGGGTAAAGCATTCATGATCTGTACTGATGCCGGCGGCAATATACTGCTGCGCATCAGCGCCCCGCAGTCCGGGCGCGTGTCCGTCCACGGGTTTGCCGGCCCGCTTTGCGGCGGCTATCTTGGCCATCACATCCGGCTGCTGCTGCAGCACGCCGGGAAAGTTCATCATTTCAGACAGGTATTTAATGTCCGGGCTTTGCAGCAGTGCCTCCACATCTGCTACGCTCAGGGTGGCGCCAGCGGTCTCAAAGGGAGTGGCCGGCACGCAGGAGGGCACGCCAAAGCAGAACTTGAACGGTGTTTGCCGGCCATTGTCGATCATGTAATGCACGCCTTCCACGCCCAGCACATTGGCAATTTCGTGCGGGTCGGAAACGGTGGCTACAGTGCCATGCACTACGGCCAGGCGGGCAAATTCCGCGGGCGTAAGCATGGAGCTTTCAATATGTACATGCGCATCAATAAAGCCGGGCAGCAGGTATTGGTCATAGGGCTGCTCCTCCCGTATTATCTGCCGGATGCGGCCATCCGCCATATGCACGGTGGCCGGGTATATTTCCTGTTGCAGGATGTCTATCAGGTTGCCGGAAAGCAGGAAAGCGTTCATAGGATAAAGATAGGGCAGGATTGGTGCAATTCTTGTATTTTGCGGTTTCTAAAAATGCATTTTTATGAAACCGAGCATGTAGCGAGGTTCCATCTGGCCACAAAAAAAATCAAAAAATATGCAGATGAAAATAAGCAAAGCGTTGACCCTGTTAGCTGCCGCGTTCATGCTGGCGTGTAGCGCCTATGCGCAAAGTGTAGACGAGATCGTGGACAAACATATAGCTGCCATGGGCGGCCGCGATAAGCTGAAGAGCCTGGAAACCATGTATACGGAAGGGGTGATGGAGATGCAGGGTATGAAGATCCCCATCAGGTTATGGGTGGTGAACAATAAGGCGGTGCGGATGGAGTTTGAAGTAATGGGGGCCAACAACATACAGGTGGTAACCCGCAATGGCGGCTGGATGCAGATGCCCATGCAGGGCCCAGAGCCCAGGGAGATGGATTCCGGCATGGTGCGCTCCATGCAGCCCCGCCTGGACCTCGCCGGCGAACTGTATGACTACAAATCCAGGGGGCGTACCGTTACCCTGGAAGGGAAGGAGACCACCGGCGGCGTAGAGTCGTACAAGCTGAAGGTGACCAATGAGAACGGCTCTGTAATGCACCTGTTCGTGGATGCCAGCACCTACTATATTGACAAGATCGAAACCCGGGTGAGCATACAGGGGCAGGAGATGAATATTGCTACCATACTGTCTGACTACAAGAAAACGGACAACGGGTATGTATATCCAGCTCTCACCACGCAGGAGCCGATCGGCAGCAAGATCAGCGTTACCAGGGTAGAAGTGAACAAGCCGGTGGATGAGCGCCTGTTCAGGATGCCGGGTAAGTAAGGCTTATTGATATAATCCATGCATGGCGGCTGCTTCGGCCGCCATTTTTTTTACCAGCTGCTGCGGCTCCAGCACTTTTACGTTGGCGCCATACCCCAGCAGCAGCATTTGCAGTTCGTGGTTGATCACTACGTTAAGGGATATACGACATTCCCGCTCATTATCAATGAGCACCTGCTGGGTGGCATGCAGGGGCTGTGATTTTACATATTTGCCCTGGTGGGGGGTAAAGGACAGCACTACATTTTCCGGCGCACCTTCCAGCACGGTAATGCCAATGGCGTGCTGGTAATAGCTGGCATCGTCAAAATTCTTTTCGTCAAAATTCTTATTGGTAGGCCACAGGTTTACGATCCTGTCCAGCGCAAAGGTGAGCAGGGTGCCGCCCTTGGCTTTCTGGCTTTTGCCGATCAGGTAAAAGCGGTGCTGGTACTCGCGCAGGTGGTAGGGCTCTACCCAGTGCTCTTTGGGCTCGTTGCGGTCAAAGCTCTGGTAGGCAATGCGGATCACTTCCAGGTTCTTGATGGCGTCTACGATCTCCGGGATATGCTCTGCCCCCTTGTACTGCGTAGCGCGTGCAAACCGGATCAGCCCTTTATGCTCCAGCGCCTGCCGGTTCATTTTCAGGCTGGCCGCTATTTTCAGAATGGCGTCCTCAAACTGCTGCACTACGGGCAGGCTGCGGAACTGCTCCAGTATGCCGATAGCGATCTCCAGCCCCTGGAGGTCGGCCTCTTCAATGGGAATACTGCTGATGGAATAGGAATCGTCCTCATAACGGTAAGTGCCGCTGCTGCGGTCGTACACAATGGGCGCCATATAGTTCAGCTCGGGGTCCTGCCGCATATCCTGTATATCTTTCTGTATGGTGCGGGTGGAAATGCTGGCATCCATTTTTTCCGATACATAGGCAATGAGCGCTTCCAGGGTAGGTTTGGGCAGGCGCTTGTTGCGCAGCCTTTCATCTATCCAGCGGTAACGGGAAAGCGCATCTTTATTCTTGGGCATGGAGCAAAAATTTAGGGGCCTAAAAATAAGTAATAATGTGCTGATGTGCTAATACGCTGATGTGCTGATGGTATGGAGCGAATAACTACATTTTTTTAATCAGCATATCAGCGTATTAGCACATCAGCACATCACTACGCAAATCCCCTGCGTGCAGCCCCGGTAGTTTTGCTATTGTTATTAAACACCTGAGCTATGAAGAAGGTAAAAGCACAGCAAACACCCGGACAAAGAAAAGTTTTAGTAAGCACGGCAGATGCAGCTGCTGCCACGCAATGCCGGGCCATTTCCATCGGGCAGATCATACTGGATGAGTCCAATTACCTCACCTTCTGGGGGTATATACAGGGAGACGAAGGCTGGCGCCGCTGCGATTTCATCACCAACTACGACGTGCTGAACGAGATGCTGCGCCACAGCGGGCATGTGCATGACGCCATCCAGATGAGCATTGTGCAGCACCTGGAAGATATGCGGCAGGTACCGGAGGTTATAGACCTGGAGGCCAGCCACGGTGAGGCGGTGGTTTTTGATAACATGACCTTCCAGCTGAGCCGCCCGCGCCTGCAGCAGCAGGGCCGGTGGATAGAATACACCGGGGGCGAGTGCTACTATATCACCAAAGTAACGCCGGCGCCGTCCAGGGAAGCAGCAGCGCATGAGCAGCAGATAGACCAGTGCATGGCGCTGCTGGGCAAGAGCTACGAACTGTACTTGGGCTACCTGGAGCTGGATTTTGAAGAGTCCGTGGCCCGGCAGGAAGCCAACCTGACAGATGATCTTAAATATACCATGGCCTATTATGCCTGGAAACGGGGGATGAAAGGTGAAAAGTGAAGGGTGAATAGGCGATAAATAGCGCAAAACGCAATCCTTCACCTTTCACCCTTCCCTCTTCGCTGTTCCCGTTAGCCCCTGATCCACAGCTGTTTGTTAACACCTTTCCCTACCCCGGCCGGGGTAGGGAAAAAATTTATAAAAAACTTCCCTAAAGTCTATAAAATTTGTAGGAAATTACTACATTTGGTCTCATAAATAGATGTACCATGAGCTTAAGATTAGGAGACATAGCGCCGAATTTCCAGGCAAAGACCACACAGGGGGACATTGATTTCTATGAGTACCTGGGAGATAGCTGGGGCGTACTTTTTTCGCATCCGGCAGATTATACCCCGGTATGCACCACCGAGCTGGGTAAAACAGCCCTGCTGACGGATGAATTCGCCAAACGTAACGTAAAGGTGCTGGCGCTGAGCGTAGACCCGCTGGACAAGCACCTGGGCTGGATCAACGATATCAACGAGACACAGCAGTGCGAAGTAACCTTCCCGATCATTGCGGATGAAGATAAAAAGGTGGCCAACCTGTACGGCATGATCCACCCAAATGCATCGGAGACCTTTACCGTAAGGTCGCTGTTTGTAATTGGCCCGGATAAGAAGGTGAAGCTGACCATCACTTACCCGGCCTCTACCGGCAGAAACTTCTTTGAAGTGCTGCGCGTGATCGATTCCCTGCAGCTGACAGCACAGTACAGCGTAGCTACCCCTGCAGACTGGAAGGAGGGCGAAGATGTGATCATTACAGCGGCAGTGGCTACGGAAGATATTCCTGCCAGGTTCCCGAAAGGTCATAAGATCATTAAGCCTTACCTGAGAACTACGCCACAGCCGAACAAATAGATGAAGGATTTTGTTAATAAGGTTAAGGCAGCCGCGGCTGCCTGCACACAACAGCAGTAAGTAATGAAGCCGCCGTGCAAATGCGTGGCAGGCTTTTATTCATAAGACTTTTTAATGGTTGGTTTTTGATTTTTACGAAACGGGGATTTTTCCCCGTTTTTTATTTTTGACTGTTCTTCCTCAACTGGTTCAGCACCGCCTGTATATCCTTTGGCAAAGGCGCTTCCAGCTGCTGCTCCACGCCATTATTATCCGTAAAGTGCAGTTGCCAGGCATGCAGGCCCAGGCGCCCCAGCAGCGGCCGCTCCTCTTCGGTGTATTTACCCAGCCGGTATTTTTTCTTGATAGCAGAAAGCATAACAGGCGCAGGATGGCCGTATAGCTCATCTACTACAATGGGGTGCCCCAGGTGTTTCATGTGTACCCGTATCTGGTGGGTGCGGCCGGTATGGATCTGCAGCCGTACAAAGCTGTACAGCCCGAATGTTTCCAGCACTTCATAGTCTGTAAGCGCCGCTTTGCCTTTGCGGTTGGTCACCATTTTGCCCTTCTGCACCGGGTGCTCCATGATCGGCTCATCAATGCTGCCTTGGGGCGGCACCGGCTGCCCGGATACCAGGCCTGCGTAATACTTCCTTACCTCCCGCGATTCAAAAAGCTGCGAAAAGTAGCGGTGAGCGGCCTCGTTGCGGGCAAACAGGATCAGGCCACTGGTGTCCCTGTCCAGCCGGTGCACGGTAAAGATGTTGCCGTAGGCCTTTTTCAGCAAGGTCTGCAGGGAAGGTATCGTGTTATCGTGCCGGTCCGGTATGGTCAGCAGGCCGGCCGGTTTGTTGAGTACAATATAATCGTCTGTAACCTTTACCAGGAGATCGTTAATACGCATGGATCGATAATGAGCTGTCAGCGGTAATGGTCCGCTTCAATAGCTAACCACTAACAGCTTATTTAAAGTGTTTCAGTAGAATAACTTCTTTATCTGTTAAGAACCGCCATTTGCCGCGGTTGACGTTCTTCTTGGTGAGCCCCGCGTACATTACGCGGTCCAGCTTTTCCACCTTGTACCCCAGGTGCTCGAATATGCGGCGCACAATGCGGTTCCTGCCGCTGTGTATCTCAATGCCCAGCTGCGTCTTGTCCTTGCTGTCCACGTATCCCAGGGCATCTACCAGGGCTACGCCATCCTCCAGGGTAATGCCCTGCAGTATCTGCTCAAAATCGGCTTTGGTGAGTGGTTTGTCCAGCCCTACCTGGTATATTTTCTTGATATTGTGCCTGGGGTGCGCCAGCTTCTGGGCCAGCTCGCCATCGTTGGTGAGCAGCAGCAGGCCGGAGGTGTTGCGGTCCAGGCGGCCTACGGGGAATACCCTTTCCTCCGTGGCATCTGCTATCAGCTCCATCACGGTATGGCGGCCTTCGGGATCGTCGGTGGTGGTAATATAGCCCTTGGGCTTGTTCAGCAGGATGTACACCAGGTTTTTCTGGATAGTGATACGCTTGTTACCTACCTTCACCAGGTCTTGGGGCGTTACTTTGAAAGCCGGCTCCTGGATGAGCTGGCCATTTACCGAAACCTTGCCTTCCTTGATAAGGTCCACCGCTTTCCGGCGGGAGCACAGCCCGCAATGGGCAATGTACTTGTTCAGCGGCATGCCCTCGCTTTCCGGTGCCGGCTCGCTGTGGCGCGCCGGTTTGCTTTTATGGCCGGGATCTTCGCGCTTGTGTTTGGGACGGTCCGTTTTCCGGGCCTGCTTGTCGGCAAAGCGATCATTAACGCGGTCAAAGAACTTCTGCCGGTTAAAACCGCTGGGCGTTTCACGTACCGCGCGGTTTTCCCGGTAAGCGCTGCCGCCATGAAAGCTGCTGTCATCATCCTCATGCCGGCGGGCAGGCTTTTCGCCCACGTTCCGTTTACGGGGAGCGGGGCCTGGCCTGTCATCCGCGCCGGGGCGGCTTTTATGTGGCGCCGGTCTGTCAGCGCTTTTTTTATTTTCTTTAAAAGGGGAAAAACCTTTCTGTGCAGGTTTGTTCTTTTTCATTTAATTTATTGGTATTTGTATGTATTGAAAGCCCATGATTCCCACGGTCTTCAGCTTGATTGAACATTGATATTGGCCGGCATTTGCGGATATGTTCATCCTTTATTGGCCAGCTGCCCGCAGGCGGCATCTATATCCTTGCCACGGCTGCGGCGCAGGCGGGCATTTACCCGGTGCCGGCCCAGGTAGTCCATGAACTTTTCCACGGCATCCTCGTCCGGTTTCAGGAACCGCGCATTGTCAATGGGGTTGTATTCAATGATATTGATCAGGTCTGCCGGTACCTGCCGGTAGATATGGATCAGCTCATCCGCATCCTTCAGGGAGTCGTTAAAGTGCTGGAACAGGATGTATTCAAAGGTGATCTGGTTCTGCGTAGCCTTGTAGAAATAGTTCAGCGCTTCTATCAGCACCTTCAGGTTATTGGTATCGTTAATGGGCATGATCTCGCTGCGTTTCTTGTCGTTGGCGGCATGCAGGGACAGGGCCAGGTTAAACCGCACCTTGTCATCACCCAGTTGCCGGATCATTTTGGCCACGCCGGCAGTGGATACGGTAATGCGCCGGGGAGACATGGCCAGCCCGTCGGCCGCTGTAATGCGCTCAATAGACTGCAGCACGTTCTTATAGTTCAGCAGGGGCTCGCCCATGCCCATGTATACAATATTGCTGAGCTTTTTGCCGGATGCTTCCAGGGACTGCCGGTTCAGGAGGGCTACTTCGTCATAGATCTCGTCAAAATCCAGGTTGCGCTTGCGATCCATATAGCCGGTAGCGCAGAATTTGCAGCTGAGGCTGCAGCCTACCTGGGAGGATACGCAGGCGGTCTGCCGGTTCTCCGTAGGTATCAGCACGCCTTCCACCAGGTGGCCGTCGTGCAGGCGGAACCTGCTTTTGATGGTGCCGTCGGTACTGTGCTGGGTGGTATCCACCTGTAGGGCCGGCAGGGTAAAGCTGGCCTCCAGGGTGCTGCGCAGCTGCTTGGAGAGGTTAGTCATGGCCTCAAAGCTGGTGGCGTGCTTTTGCCATAGCCACTCATACACCTGCCTGGCGCGGAACGGCCTTTCCCCGATAGTGCTGAAATACTCCTGCAGGGCCGGCAGGCTCAGGTGCCGGATATTTTGCTTGTCAGATCTCATGTTTTATCCTTTATAGTAGCCTGGTATCTTAAGTAGTTATTCATATTTTCCCGGGGGTGCCGGGCGGAGCTTGCCGTTTATGATCAATCCGTTGTTAAATGAGCAAATGGCTGCCTTACGGCAGTCGGAAAGCAACTGCAAAGATAAGAGAAATAGTTGTAAGCAAGGTTTTCCCTACATTTACACCTCAATTTTAACAAATGCATACTGCTTATATCGTTGACGCGGTACGTACGCCGATAGGCCGCTATGGCGGAGCGCTCAGGACCGTTAGGCCGGATGATATGCTGGCGCTGATGATCCGCGCCCTGCTGGAGCGCAACCCGGGGCTGGACCCCGCCGCCATTGAGGACGTAATAGCCGGCGCTACCAACCAGGCCGGGGAGGACAACCGGGATGTGGCCCGCATGGCGGTGCTGCTGGCCGGCCTGCCGGTTACCGTGGCCGGTAATACCGTGAACCGCCTCTGCGCCAGCGGCCTGCAGGCCATTATGGATGCGGCCAGAGCCATTATGTGCGGGGAGGGAGAGGTATACCTGGCCGGCGGGGTGGAGAGCATGACCCGCGCCCCTTTTGTAATGGCCAAATCAGAAGGCCCTTTCAGCCGCAACGCGGAAATATTTGACAGCACCATTGGCTGGCGCTTTACCAATAAAAAGCTGGCGGACATGCACTACCCCTATTCCATGGGAGAAACAGCGGAAAACCTGGCCCGGCAGTGGAACATTGGCCGGGAGGAGCAGGACCTCTTCGCTTTCCAAAGCCAGCAAAAATACCGGGCAGCCCTGGAAGCCGGCCGGTGGCAGGCAGAAATCGTGCCCGTGGAGATCACCCCTAACCGGGAAGAGCGGGTGGTATTTGCCAAAGACGAGCATCCCCGGGAAACCTCCCTGGAAAAGCTGGCCGCCTTAAAGCCGGCCTTTGCCAGGGACGGTAGCGTAACCGCCGGTAACTCCTCCGGTATCAACGACGGCGCATCCATGGTGCTGATCGTTTCTGAAAGCGCGCTGCAGCGTTTTGGGCTAAAGCCGCTGGCGCAGGTAAAGGCCATGGCCGTAGCCGGGGTAGACCCTTCCATAATGGGCATAGGGCCGGTACCGGCCACCCGGAAGGCCTTGCAGCGCGCCGGCCTTGCTGTGGGGCAGCTGGACCTGGTGGAGCTGAACGAGGCTTTTGCCTGTCAGTCCCTGGCCTGTATACGCGACCTGGAGCTGAACCCCGGGCTGGTGAATGTGAATGGCGGCTCCATTGCTATCGGTCACCCGCTGGGGTGCAGCGGCGCCCGTATTACCACCACCCTGCTGCATGAGCTGCAGCGGCGGCCGGATGCCCGCTATGCGCTGGCCACCATGTGTGTGGGCGTAGGGCAGGGGGCAGCGATGGTGTTTGAGAGAAGCTGATTGAATGTGCGGATGTGCAAGGTGTGCAAATGGATTAGCGCGAATAGGGGGAGGGGGGAGACACTTTATTATAATAAACGAGCGGTCGGACATTACATCCGGCCGCCCGTTGATGGCAAGCAAAAAAGGGATCACAAACAAATCTGCTTCTCCGTCATCATCTTCCGGAGATTGATCAGGCCGTAACGCATACGACCCAATGCGGTATTGATGCTCACTTGCGTGAGGTCTGCAATTTCTTTAAAGCTCAGTTCTGCATAATGCCGTAAAATGATCACTTCCCGTTGCTCTTCCGGCAGCATGTCCAGCATCCTGCGCACCCGGTCGTGGCTCTGGCGGGTGATCATCCTGTCTTCCGCGCACCCGTCGCTGAACCCCAGCATGTTGAAGATGTCCTTGTCATCACCGGTCTTGATCACAGGCGTACGCTTGATCTTCCTGAAGTGGTCCACGCAAAGGTTATGAGCAATGCGCATGGCCCAGGGAAGGAACTTGCCTTTTTCAGTATACCGCTCTGCACGGATCGTATCAATGATCTTAATAAATGTATCCTGAAAAATATCTTCTGCCAGAAAGGGATCTTTTACCAGTAGTACGATGGAAGTAAACAGCTTGTCCTTATGCCGGTGCACCAGCTCCTCTAAAGCCGAAGTGTGCCCCTTTTTGAAAAGGGTGATCAGTTGCTCGTCACTTAATTTATACGTTATCTGCATAAACTTCTACTAATAGACGGGTTAGTAAATAAATACGGACTTAACAGTCTGTAGGTTGCGTTGGTTAAGTAGAGTTTATGCTATAGTCTTGCTGTTTTTTTGGTTAAAGTTCGTAATTGTCCTAAGGCCTCGCCGAATCTAGGTATAGTTCACATTTGTTGCAAATATAAATGAATACTTTAAAAAAACAAGTTCCCATAACCTAAAATTGACACCTATTTTCCGGATAAAACCTGCGGCATAGCCGCCCCTGGTCAGGATGCCTTATAACTGCAACAGTATCAGCAGTTATATATCTTTCCGCCGATATTAGCACATTGCTTTATTTATGACCTTTCGGTGCCGGCAACACCCTCCGTTATCACCCGGCCACTGCTTTTTGGATTTAATACCGTACTTTCGAATTTACATTCGGACCAACGGAAAGGGTGTTCAGATTGTCTTTTTTTTCGAGGAAATTTGCCCAATTATCATGGCTACAAAAGTTAAGAAACAGGAAACGGTAATTGATGATCAGTCAGTTAGCACGCAGGATCATATTTTCATAAAAGGAGCGAGGGTACATAACCTGAAGAACGTAAGCGTCAGCATTCCCCGCAGCAAGCTGGTAGTGGTTACCGGCGTGTCCGGCTCGGGGAAGTCGTCCCTGACCATGGACACCCTGTATGCCGAAGGGCAGCGCCGTTACGCGGAAAGCCTCAGCGCCTACGCCCGCCAGTTCCTCATGCGGATGAACAAGCCGGATGTGGATTATATCAAAGGTATCTGCCCGGCCATTGCTATAGAGCAGAAGGTGATCACCCGTACGCCCCGTTCCACCGTGGGGTCCATGACGGAGATCTATGATTACCTGCGGCTGCTGTTTGCCCGTATCGGGAAAACCTATTCCCCGGTGTCGGGGCAGCTGGTAAAAAAGCACGAGGTGAGCGACGTGGTGGACTTTATCACCCGCCTGCCCCTGGGCGCCAAAGTACAGATACTGGTGCCTTTCCGCCGTCATACCAAACGGGACGTAAAGGAGGAGCTGAACATCCTGCTGCAGAAAGGTTTTTCCCGTTTGTATGTAAAGGAAAAGGAAGGCGGGCAGCTGCTGCGCATAGAGGAGCTGCTGGAGCAAAAGAAGCCGGCCCTGTCAGAAGCCGTGTTCGTGCTGATAGACCGCATTGTGGTAAAGGAGTTTGAGGAGGACGACAAGCACCGGATAGCGGACAGTGTGCAGACGGCCTTTTATGAGAGCGAAGGCGATTGCCTGCTGGAAGTGGATGGTCGCAGTCAGCAGCACTTCTCCAACCGTTTTGAGCTGGATGGTATACAGTTTGAAGAGCCGGTGCCCAACCTGTTCTCCTTCAATAATCCCTACGGGGCCTGCCCGGTGTGTGAGGGCTTTGGGCAGGTGCTGGGTATAGATCCCGACCTGGTGATACCAGACAAGCGCCTGAGCGTGTACGAAGGCGCCATTGCGCCCTGGCGCGGAGAGAAAATGGGCGAGTACAAGGAAACGCTGATCAGGGCGGCCCGCAAGTTCAACTTCCCGGTGCACAAGCCGGTTGCAGAGCTGACGGATGAGCAGCAGCAGTTGCTGTGGACCGGCAATGAGCATTTTTACGGTCTCCACGAGTTCTTTAAGATGGTGGAGCAGAACCTGTACAAAGTGCAGTACCGGGTGCTGCAGGCGCGCTACCGAGGGCGTACCGTATGCTCCGAGTGCAAGGGCGGCCGGCTGCGCAAGGAAGCGTTGTACATCCGCATAGGCGGCAAAAGTATTGCCGACCTGGTGGACATGCCGGTAACCGACCTGAAACAGTGGTTTGACGAGCTGCAGCTCAGCGAGTACGACCAGCAGGTGGCCAAACGCATCCTGATAGAGATCAACCACCGGCTTAAAACCCTGCTGGACGTAGGTTTGGGCTATCTTACGATGAACCGTGTGGCCAATACCCTCAGCGGCGGCGAAAGCCAGCGCATACAGCTTACCCGCTCCCTGGGCAGCAACCTCACCAACTCCCTGTACATACTGGACGAGCCAAGCATAGGCCTGCACGCCCGCGATACGCACCGCCTCATTGGCGTGCTGAAAGAGCTGCGCAACCTGGGCAATACCGTGGTCGTGGTGGAGCACGATGAGCAGATGATGGAGGAAGCGGATTATATTATAGATATGGGGCCCCTGGCCAGCCATCTGGGCGGGGAAGTAATATTTGCCGGCAGCTACCAGCAGATACTGAAGGACAGCAAAAGCCTGACCGGCAAGTATCTTAGCGGGCAGCTCACCATAGAGCCGCCCACCCATGTACGCAAATGGAAAAAGGCCATCACGCTGGAAGGCTGCCGCCAGCATAACCTGAAGGACATTACCGTGGATTTTCCGCTGCAGGTGCTCTGCGTGGTAAGCGGCGTAAGCGGCTCCGGCAAAACCACCCTGGTAAAGCAGATACTGTACCCTGCGCTGATGAAGCTGAAAGGGGAGTTTGCCGAACGGGTAGGGCAGCACCGGGCGCTGAAAGGCGCGGTGGACGATATTACCCAGATAGAGATGATCGACCAGAATCCTATCGGCAAATCATCCCGCTCCAACCCGGTTACCTATATCAAAGCCTACGACGAGATCCGCGACCTGTTCTCCAAACAGCCGCTGAGCAAAATGCGCGGTTTCCAGCCCAAGCATTTCTCCTTTAATGTAGATGGCGGCCGTTGCGATGCCTGCAAGGGAGAAGGGGAAGTGGTAGTGGAAATGCAGTTCCTGGCCGATGTGCACCTTACCTGCGAAAGCTGCGGCGGCAAGCGCTTTAAGGACGAAGTGCTGGAGGTGACCTACAAGGGCAGGAATATTTATGATGTGCTGGAAATGGGCGTGGACGAGGCGCTGGAATTCTTTAAGGATGAAAAGGACGTCAGCAACAAGATACGCCCCCTCAGCGATGTGGGGCTGGGATATGTAAAGCTGGGCCAGAGCAGCGATACCCTGAGCGGCGGGGAGGCGCAGCGCGTAAAGCTGGCCTCGTTCCTGGGCAAGGGCCGTGCACAGGGGCACATCCTGTTCATTTTTGACGAACCCACTACGGGCCTCCACTTCCATGATATCAAAAAGCTGCTGAACTCCTTCAATGCCCTGATAGACCAGGGGCACTCCGTATTGGTAATAGAACACAACCTGGACGTGATACGCAGCGCGGACTGGGTCATAGACCTGGGCCCCGAAGGCGGCGCCGGCGGCGGCAACCTGCTGTATACCGGCACCCCGGCCAACCTGAAGAAAGTAAAGGAGAGCTATACAGGGAAATACTTGTAATAGTGGCTGGTAACGGCTTAGCGGAGCCGGTCCAGCGACTTGATCAGCTTTTCATCCTTATAAATGCCCCGGGCGGCCAGGAAAAGGAAAACCAGGATCAGCACCGGCAGAAAAGCGCCCGGCAGGTAAGTAGCAGATACAATGCTAACGCCGCCTGCCACCAGGTCATTGGCATGATCCCGCACCTTGAGGTACTGCAGGGCAATAGCGCCAATGGCAAACAGTATATTAATGACCGTTAACCTGAACTGCAGCTTGCGGTTCTTGTACAGGAAAATGCAGATAAAGGCCAGCAGTACAATGATCATGTATACAGAAAATACCAGGTAGCTGGACTGCGCGTTGAAGTAGCTCACCGTATTGTTGCTCAGCTGCGCTTTCCAGAGGTTAAAGAACCAGGTGGCTGTTCCCGCAGCCGCTGCCAGCAGCAGGTAAAGGCTTTGAATGCGTTGTATCATGATATTCCCGAATGTTTAATGCCGTAAAAGTAAGCAAAATTAATGTGCGGATACGCAAATGTGCAGATGTGCAAATGGATTGAAGCACAATCATATAACGAAGCACCCGCATCTGCACATCCGCACATTTGCATATCTGCACATTAGTAATTCGTATATTGCACCCCCAATTGTCTTTTATATTATGGCGAGAAAAAAACTGAACAAGCAGGATGCACTGGACTACCATTCGCAGGGGCGGCCAGGAAAGATCGAAGTAGTATCCACCAAGAACACCAAAACACAATGGGACCTGTCAATGGCCTACTCGCCGGGGGTAGCAGAGCCTTGCAAGGAAATTCACAGGGATGTAGAGAATGTTTATAAATACACTGCCAAAAGCAACCTGGTAGCCGTGATCAGCAACGGCACCGCGGTGCTGGGCCTGGGAGATATAGGCCCCGAGGCCAGCAAACCGGTGATGGAGGGGAAAGGCGTGCTGTTCAAGATATTTGCCGATATAGACGTATTCGACATTGAGCTGAAAAGCAGGGATATAGATGAGTTTGTGCAGGTGGTGAAAGCGCTGGAGCCTACCTTCGGCGGCATTAACCTGGAAGATATCAAAAGTCCCGAGTGCTTTGCCATAGAAGAACGGCTGAAAAAGGAGCTGAAGATACCCGTGATGCACGACGACCAGCATGGCACCGCCATTATATCCGGGGCCGCGCTGCTGAATGCCCTGGAGCTGGTAAAAAAGAAGATCGAGAAGGTAAAGCTGGTGGTAAACGGCGCCGGCGCCGCTGCCATGGCCTGCGTAAAGCTGTATGTAGCCCTGGGCGCCAAACCGGAGCATTTCATTATGTTCGATAAGAACGGGGTGATCAATAAGGATCGCACGGACCTTACCGATATGCACATGCAGTTTGCCACCACCTCCAGGGTAACCGACCTGGCTACCGCCCTGAAAGGGGCCGATGTATTTGTAGGGCTTTCTGTTGGCAACGTGGTAACGGCAGAAATGATCAAGAGCATGGCCAAGAACCCTATCGTATTTGCCATGGCCAACCCGGACCCGGAGGTAGCCTACGAAACGGCCATCCGGGCGCGCCCGGATATTATCATGGCTACCGGCCGTTCCGACTATCCTAACCAGGTGAACAATGTGCTGGGCTTCCCCTACATTTTCCGCGGCGCGCTGGATGTAAGGGCCACGCAGATCAATGAGGCCATGAAGCTGGCCGCTGTGCACGCGCTGGCAGACCTGGCCAAGGAGCCGGTACCCGATATGGTGAACCTGGCTTATAATGAGCGCAACCTGTTCTTTGGCCCGAACTATATCATTCCCAAACCGCTGGACCCCCGCCTCCTGTGCGAGGTAGCTCCTGCCGTAGCCAAAGCGGCCATGGAAAGCGGCGTGGCCCAAAGAGCCATTACAGACTGGGATGCCTACCGCGACGAGCTGAACCACCGCCTGGGCCTGGACAACCAGCTGTTCCGCGTGATCGGCAACAAGGCGCGTAAAGACCCGCGCAAGGTGGTGTTTGCAGAGGCAGACAGCCTGAAGGTGCTGAAAGCATCACAGGTAGTGCGGGATGAGGGCATTGCCTATCCGATACTGCTGGGCAATGAAGCCAATATACGCCGCCTGGCGGAAGAGAACGGCATTGAGCTGGAGGATACCGTGATCATAGATCCCAAGAGCGATGAGATGCGGGAAAAACGCCATCATTTCGGTGACCTGTTCTTCAAAAAGCGCCAGCGCAAAGGCTTTAATAAGTATGAAGCCGGCAAGATCATGCGGGAGCGCAACTACTTTGGCTGCATGCTGGTGGAAACCGGCGAGGCGGATGCCCTGATCTCCGGCCTTACCCGCAAATACCCCGACACCATCCGCCCGGCCCTGCATGTGATAGGCATGGAGGAAGGCGCCAAAAGGGTGGCCGGCATGTACATCATCAATACCAAAAGAGGGCCGCTGTTCCTGGCAGACACCACGGTGAATTTCAATCCCACAGCAGAAGAGCTGGCGGAGATCACCACCATGGTGGCAAAGGAAGTACGGCTGTTCAATATCGTACCGCGTATTGCCATGGTATCTTATTCCAACTTCGGCTCCAGCCCTACCCCCGAAGCCCAGCTGGTAAGCAAGGCCCGGGAGCTGGTCAAGAGAATGGACCCCACCCTTATTGTGGATGGCGAGATACAGGCCGCCATGGCCTTTAACCAGGAGATACTGCGGGACAGCTATCCTTTTTCCGAGCTGGTGGGCGAGGAGGTGAACACGCTGATCTTCCCGAACCTCAGCGCCGGTAACATTGCCTACAATCTCCTGCAGGAGGTGGCCGGATTTGACGCTATCGGCCCTATCCTGCTGGGCATGAAAAAGCCCGTGCATATCCTGCAGCTGGGCAGTACCGTAAGGCAGATCGTGAACATGGTGAATATCGCTGTAGTGGACGCCCAGCACAAATGCTGCCGGGAAACGCCGGTGAAGAAGAAGAAATAATGTGCAGATGTGCGGATGTGCAGATGGGTTAAATTGTGTTTTTGACTTTTCGCATTTATTTGCACATTTGCACATACGCACATTATGCAAAGCATTTCCCGCAAGAAAATATTCTTCCCGCTTAATCCGGCTTTCAGGAAATACCTGAAGCTGTATGAGCGGGAACTGAAGCTGCCGGTGTCTTACGAGGAGCTGCGGTATTTTGAGAGCGGCTTCCCCGTGTATGACAAGGAGGGGAAGGATACCCTGTGGGAAACCGTGCTGTACCCGCAAAGCATGATCGGGCAGCTGCATGCCGGGCTGAAACGCATCTATTCCTTCCTGAAAGCAGGCGGCGACCAGGCGGCAGAGGAGCACCTGCATATTGAGCGGATCGACTACTGCACATTCGGGAACTCGCATCCCTTCCGCATCAAGATTGTCAATAATTACAACGAGGTATACGATTATTTCTACATCAAGATAGCAGACGCCTCCCGCATCTACGGCCTGGAGCTGGAGCACATCCTTTCTCCTTACTGGATGAATTTCCTGGTGGATGGTAATACACTGGTGGAGGAGCATATTGCCGGCGTGCCGGGCGACCAGTTCATCCTGCATTACCTGCACCGGCCGGAGTTCAACCCGAAACGTATAGCCAAGGAGTTTGTAAAGTTCAATGAGCGCTGCTTTGTACGCCTGCTGGGTGATATGCGGTCCTACAACTTCGTGTTTGACATTACGCCGGACTTTGACGACGTGCAGTTCCGCATACGCGCCATTGATTTTGACCAGCAGTTCTACGAGGGCAAGCGCACCCTCTATATGCCGCAGTTCTTCAAGGAGAACCGGGTGTTTGTAGAGCTGGCCATGAAACACCTGAACGCTGAGGTGGTAAAGCAGTACCAGCAGGAGGAGCGTGCCCTGATAGCCCGCCGTATGAAAGTGCTGCGCCACCGCATCAAGGACCTGCGTGACGTGATCATGACCGACTATGTATCCTTTCCTGAAAAGATACAGCAGCTGGGCGAAGAGCTGGCCCAGTACTACGAAGACCCGGTATTCGCCAAATGCAGGACCATGGGGGAGATCATTGAAAGAAGCCTGAAGCGCCTGCTGGTGAAAAGCCTGAAATAATGTGCGGATGTGCTAATGTGCTGATATGCCGATGAAATGCAGCGGATACGTTGGATGTAATATAGCCGCCGGGTCCATCAGCATATCAGCACATTAGCACATCAACACATTTTCTTTTATCTTTGATCATCTATGGAATTCAGATTTTTCTACCATTTCGGTTCCTATTTGCTGATGCTCAAGGGTATGTTTTCCAAACCGGAAAACCCGCGCATGTACTGGAAGCAGCTGATGCAGCAGAGCGTGGATATCGGCATCGGCTCCCTGGGCATCGTTTTTATCATTTCCCTGTTCATGGGGGGCGTTACCACTTTGCAGACCGCCTACCAGCTGGTAAGCCCCATTATTCCAAAAGCTACCATTGCCCAGATCGTAAGGGATACCATCATACTGGAGTTTGCGCCCACGCTTACGTCCATTGTGCTGGCCGGTGTGGTAGGCTCCAAAATAGCTTCTGAGCTGGGCAATATGCGCATCTCCGAACAGATAGACGCCCTGGAGATCATGGGGATCAATACCAAGGGCTACCTGGTGCTGCCCAAGATACTGGGCGCCCTGCTGATGATACCCTGCCTGGTGGTAATAGCCGGTTTCCTGGGTATCTGGGGCGGAAAGGTAGCCGGCGTAATGGCGGGCATTATCTCCAACGACGAGTTCATGAAGGGCCTGCGCCAGGAGCTGAGGATATATAATATATTCTTTGCGCTCAGCAAGTCATATACTTTCGCGTTCATCATTTCCAGTGTATCTGCGTATTATGGATACAACGTAAAGGGCGGCGCGCTGGAGATCGGCAAGGCCAGCACTACTGCCGTAGTGGTGAGCTGCGTGCTGATACTGTTCGCGGATTATGCATTATCGGCAATACTGTTATAAACAGTTCCATGGAACTATATCAAATTTATGATCGAGCTTCAAGATATTAAAAAGGGATTTGGCGATAAACAGGTATTAAAAGGCGTATCCGCTACCATGGAAGCCGGTAAGGTGAATCTGATCATTGGCGCCAGCGGCAGCGGCAAAACAGTGCTGATGAAATGCATAGTGGGGCTGATAAAGGCAGACAGCGGCAAGGTGCTGTACAACGACCAGGACTTTACCGCTATGAACGAGCAGGACAAAAAGAACATCCGCCAGGAAATAGGCATGCTGTTCCAGGGCTCTGCCCTGTTTGACAGTATGACAGTAGAGCAGAACGTGATGTTCCCGCTGGATATGTTTGGCGTAGGCAGCTACCGCGAAAAGAAAAAGCGCGTGCTGGAATGCCTGGACCGCGTGAACCTGAAGGACGCCGCCCGCAAGTACCCTGCAGAAATAAGCGGCGGTATGAAAAAGCGCGTGGGTATTGCCAGGGCCATTGTGCTCAACCCCAAATACCTGTTCTGCGACGAGCCCAACTCCGGCCTGGACCCGCAGACCTCCCTGCTGATAGATAAGCTGATCAAGGAGCTGACGCTGGAATACAACATCACCACCGTGATCAATACGCATGACATGAACACCGTAATGGAAAGCGGGGATCATATCATTTATATGTTTGAAGGGCTGAAACAGTGGGAGGGCAGCAACGAGGAGATCATTTTTGCCAAAGATGAGCGGCTGAACGATTTCATCTTTGCATCGGACTTCCTGCGGGATGCCAAGGAAATGCGCCAGATGGAGATGTTCCGCGACAAGAACTGGCGGGACCGGCTGAAGAAACCGGAATAGGATTTGGGATTTGGGCTTTGTAGCTTTATTTTTGTTCACCAAAACCGATAAAACAATAACAGTAAACTTATAAACCAAGCGCAATGAGTGTTTTACTTAATAAGCATAGCAAGGTCATAGTGCAGGGATTTACCGGTACAGAAGGTACATTCCATGCTACGCAGATGATAGAATATGGTACCCAGGTAGTAGGCGGTGTTACGCCCGGCAAAGGAGGCTCCACCCACCTGGACCGCCCGGTATTCAATACGGTTAGTGATGCTGTAAAGGCCACCGGCGCCGATGTATCTATCATATTTGTGCCCCCCGCATTTGCGGCCGATGCGATCATGGAAGCTGCGGAGGCGGGCATTGCGCTGGTAGTATGTATCACCGAAGGCATTCCCGTGCAGGACATGGTAAAGGCCAAAGCCTACCTGCAGGGCCGGAATACCCGCCTGGTAGGGCCTAACTGCCCCGGTGTGATCACCGCAGAGGAAGCCAAGGTAGGCATCATGCCCGGTTTCATATTCAAAAAAGGCCGTATCGGTATCGTGTCCAAATCCGGTACGCTGACCTATGAAGCGGCAGACCAGGTGGTAAAGGCCGGCCTGGGCATTTCTACTGCTATTGGTATCGGCGGGGACCCCATCATTGGCACGCCTACCAAAGAGGCCGTAGAGCTGCTGATGAACGATCCTGAAACAGATGGCATTATCATGATAGGTGAAATAGGCGGCAGCATGGAAGCAGAAGCTGCCCAGTGGATCAAGGAGAATGGCACCAAACCGGTTGTAGGCTTTATTGCCGGCCAAACAGCGCCTCCCGGCCGCAGAATGGGCCACGCCGGTGCCATTATTGGCGGTGCGGACGATACCGCTGCTGCCAAAATGAAGATCATGGCTGCCTGCGGCGTGCATGTAGTGGAAAGCCCCGCCAACATTGGTAAGACCATGGCGGAAGTGCTGCAAAAGGAGCCGGCAGGCAAGTAATGACCTCCACATCCGCACATTAAATTATAGTGCCCCGGTAAGTACCGGGGCACATTTTTTTATACATGATTTGCCGTTAATGAAGGTGTGAAAGTGCGGTGCCTGCCTAAGCGGCCACAAGCTCTTGTTAAAACCGTAAGAAATATAGGAAAATAAATGGAGGAATCCTATAGGGGTCAAAAATGCCCCGGGGTGCAGGATGAGGCGGCGGACAGCCTGCATGGCCGTCCGCCAGCGGTATCATCCATCAAGGGCAAACAACGGGATGTTTATACATGGTGATGGCTGCCGGCGTCCTGGTCGCATATCGCCGGTAGGTTCTTATGTTGAATAATTGAAAGAATTTACTAGGAGAAAGGATAGCTCCATAGGGCAGCTTCATTCTCACAGGTTGATAATATGCTGTAAAATTAGGGATAACACCTATAGGAGACAATCCCATAATCAGGTAGGGGGCCATCACATAAAGGGGGGATTGTTCACCGGGTTCAGTATCTTGGCAATCACTTCCCCCTTTGAATTTACACCCAGTTTTTTATACAGGTTCTTGATATGATGGCGTACGGTTTCCACTGAAATATCCAGTTCTGAAGCGATCATTTTATAGCTGCCGCCGTGTACCAGCCGGCGTAGGATGTCCTGTTCCCGCCCACTGAGCAGCGCGTCGTAATTGATCTGCTGCACCGCTATCAGGTTGTGGATGATCTTTTGCGTAATGCCCGCAGATAACGGGAAACCATTGCTCAGCAGGGTCATAATAGCATGCACCACCAGCTCCGCGTTCATTTCGCTTTTAAGAAAATAGCCGCTGATGCCGGATTTCAGGTAGCCGATCACGGTTTTCAGTTCATCGCAGTCAGACACTCCTATGATCGCGGCCCCTGTTTCCTGCCGCTGTCCCATAAAGCGGTACAGGGCCGGTGCGCCATAGGAATCAATGTCTATGAACAGCAGGAGGTTGTTACCGAAACGGCTTTTCAGGGTAGCGGCCTGCTCCAGTGCAGCCGCGTGAATACAGTGCCGCCGCAGGTCCGGCAATGCTGCTGTAATGGTGGTATGGTAATGGGTATCCGCAGTCAGGATAACCGGTACCAGGTGCCGGCCATGATCAGGAGTTGAGGGTCCATCCTGGATTTGTGACAGGTAGTGCATACTCAATCAGCGGGTGTGGTAGGAGTAAACATGCATTCTTCCGTAGGTAAATTTATGCTAATGCCATCAATGAAAAAAAATATTATGGGTATATTACTGCAAAATATATTATCCCATATGCGCTTGTTGGCTTTTTTAGGGGTCTTTGTGCTCACCATTTTTCATATACCTGCTATGGCCCAGAAAAACTATACCGATCAGTGGAAAAAAGTAATGGATCTGGATACAAAAGGACTGCCCAAATCCGCGCTGGAGGTAGTGGATGATATTTACCGGCAGGCCCGCAAAGACGGGCAGGAGGCGCAGCTGATCAAAGCGCTTATATTCAGGATGAAGTACAACGAGGACATGGCAGAGAACGGGCGGCTGCAGAACCTGGAGGAAACGGGAAAGGAGATACAGCGCTCCGCCGGCCCTGTGCGCGCCTTGCTGCAGAGTATAAAAGGGGAAAAGCTGTGGCAGTACCTGCAGTATAACCGCTACCGCTTATATAACCGCACAGCCCTGGCAGGCGATACCAGCGCAGACATCAGTACCTGGGGCGCGCACCGGCTGCACAGCGAGATAGCCGCAGCTTACCTGGCCTCACTGGAAAACCCCGCTGCCCTGCAAGGCATTAAGCTGGAGGCATATGATGAAATTCTTGTAAAAGGCAATGCCCGGGCATTGCGCCCTACCCTGTATGACCTGCTGGCGCACCGGGCTTTGGATTATTTCAAGTCCGGGGAGAACAGGCTCTCCCAGCCGGCAGGGCTGTTTGAGCTGGACGATCCGCAGGCATTTGCGCCGCCGCCTGTTTTTGCTGCGCACCATTTCACCACTACAGATTCTGCCTCCCTGCAGTTCAGGGCTTTGCTGCTGTTGCAGGACCTGCTGCGCTTTCATGAAAAGGATAGCCACGCCGCCCTGCTGGACGTAGACCTGGAGCGCATCCGCTATGTATACCAGGTGGGCGTAATGGCAGATAAGAACGAGCTGTATGTAAAAGCGCTGCAACAGATGCAGCAGTTCTATGCGCAGGAGCCGGAAGTAACGCAGGTGATATACCTGCTGGCACAGCACTATTACCAGGAGGACCAGCAGGCCGGGGATACCGGTAAGGCGGGCATGGCGGCCCAAGCGGTGGCGCTGTGTAAGGAAGCTATACAGCGGGCGCCCGGCAGCTATGGCGCGGGCAATTGCCGGCAGCTGCTGCAACAGTTGGAGTCCACCTCCCTGGAACTGGAAACAGAGCTGGTAAACCTGCCGGAACAGCCGTTCCGCTCGCTGGTCTCCTACCGGAACCTGGACAAAATATACCTGCGTATTGCCCGCATAGATGAGGCTTTCCGGCAGCAGCTGCGCGATGCGCAAAGTGATTACCGCGACACCACCCAGCGCTACTGGCGGCTGATCATGAACCGGCCTGCTGTAAAGCAGTGGGAGCAGGCGCTGCCCGATCCCGGCGACTACCGGCAGCACGCAGCGGAAATAAAAGCAGATGCCCTGCCACTGGGGCAATACCTTTTAGTGGCTTCCACCACGCCCCGCCTGTCCGTGAAGGAAAGCATACTGGCGGTGCAGTTCATCCACGTATCACGCATCAGCTACATTAACCGCAGCAACGAGTACCGGGTGCTGGACCGTGAAACCGGTGCGCCGCTGAAAGACGTTACACTACGTGTATGGGAAACCGTTAGGAACAACAGGACCGGGCTGGTGACCGGTAATAAAGTAACACAGACCGCAGTTGCCGACAATAATGGCAAAGTGGCCCTGCAAACGCCGGACAACAACCGCGGCCGCAATATTCGCCTGGAGTGGACACTGGGCAAGGACACCCTCTTCCCGGACAATTTCAAATACCTGTATCGCTACCAGGCCGCAGAAGACGAAGAGGAGGAGGAGGCCCTCAGGAGCTTCCTGTTCACCGACCGGGCCATTTACCGGCCGGGACAAACCGTGTACTTCAAGGGCATACTGGTACAGCCGCATAAAAAGAATAAGACCAGCGAGGCCTTGCCCGGTTTTAAGACCAGGGTGCTGCTGCTGGATGCCAATGGTGAGGAAGTAGACTCCCTGGAAGTAACCACCAATGATTATGGCGCTTATAACGGCAGGTTCACCTTGCCCGCCGGCCGCCTGAACGGAAGCTTCAGCCTGGAGGACGAGGAGACGGAAGGCCGCGTTCATTTTTCCGTGGAGGAATACAAGCGCCCCCGGTTCTATGTGGAGCTGGATACGGTAAAAGGCAGTTATCGTGTAGGCGATACCGTTAGTGTTCCGGGTAAGGCGCTGGCCTATGCCGGTAACAATATTGACGGTGCGCAGGTAAAATACCGCGTAGTACGGGAGGCGCGCTATCCTTACTACTGGATGTTCTCCTACCGGCCCATGCCGCCTGTTGCCGCCAGGGAAATTGCGCACGGGCAGCTGCAAACAGGCAGCGATGGCAGCTTTACCATCCGCTTTGCCGCGCTCCCGGACCGGCAGGTAGATCCTGCGCTGAAACCTATTTTTACCTACCGCATCTATGCCGATGTAACAGACCTGAATGGCGAAACCCGCAGCGGGCAGCAGCGGGTAGCTGCCGGATACCAGCTGCTGGAAATAAAGCTGGATATGCCCGAACAGGTGCAGGCAAAGGACCTGCAGCAGGTGCAGGTGGAAACGGCCAACCTGAATGGCGCTTTTGAACCGGCCGCCGTAACGGTACGCCTGCTGCCGCTGCAGCATCCCGGCAGGCTGATACGCCCGCGCTACTGGAAAGCCCCGGACCAGTTTGTGATGAGCCGGGAAGAATACCTGCGTTACTTCCCGCTGGATGTGTACCGGCAGGAAGACAGGCCCGCCAATTGGGAACGCAGCGCACCCGTGCTGGAAAAGGCCTTTACCACCATGAAGGACAGCAGCATTGACCTGTCCGCTAAAACATTAAAAACGGGCTGGTATGAGCTGGAGGTAAATGCTAAAGATCGTTTGGGCGATACCGTTACCCAGAAGAAAGTATTTTACCTGGCAGATGCAGCTGCCAACCGCCTGCCTTACCCTGCGTATTTCCGCACAATGTTTACCGGCCAGCAGTATGAGCCCGGTCAGGAAGCCCGGCTGGTACTGGGCACCACCGTACCGGAGCTGTATGTATTGAGGACGGTGGAACACGAAGATGAGGAGCCGGAAGATGATCTTATAAAGCTTGCTGCCGGCCGGCAGCCTTTTACCTACAAGATCACGGAAAAGGACCGCGGCGGCGTACGCTTGCAGTATACCACGGTAAAAGATAACCGGGTGTTCAGCTGGTCGCAGCGCATACAGGTTCCCTGGAGCAACAAGCAATTGAACATATCCATTGCCACGCACCGGGACAAGCTGCTGCCGGGTGAAACGGAAAAGTGGCAGGTGCAGATAAAAGGCAGCCAAAAGGACAAGGTAGCTGCGGAATTGCTGGCCACCATGTATGATGCATCGCTGGACGCTTTTGTACCGCACCACTGGCGCCTGCCGGACCTGTACCCTGTTTTCAATGGCGGGCAGGACTGGGAGGAGGCGGATAACTTTACCCGCGTGCAGTCCTTTAACTACTATCCGCCGGCAGAGCCGGTGCAGTCCAGCGTGATTACCTACGACCAGCTCAACTGGTTTGACGGGCGCGGTGGCGCCCGGCCGCTGAGGCTGGCGGAAATGGTGAGCAGCCGGGCCCGCGAAGAGACAGTAGTGGCCTACGGCGTGCAAAAGCGGGCAATGGCGGCCGACATGGCAGCTGTACAGGCAGTTCCGGCCCCGCCCCCGCCAGAGGCCGGCCAGGCTTTGAACGAAGCAGATAGCGGGGCAGCAGGTACGCCGCCGCAACAAAATATTCAGCCCAGGAAAAACTTTAACGAGACCGCCTTCTTCTTCCCGGACCTGCACACCGATAAGGACGGGAATGTAATGGTGGAATTTACCGTGCCGGAAGCCCTTACCCGCTGGCGTTTCATGGGGCTGGCCCACACCAGGGATATGGAATTGGGATACACGGAAACCAGTATTGTAACGCAAAAGCCCCTGATGGTACAGCCCAATGCCCCGCGCTTTATGCGGGAAGGCGACCGCATGGAATTCAGTGCCAAGATCAGCAACCTGGCAGACAGCACGCTAATAGGGCAGGCCCGCCTGGAGCTGCTGGATGCTACCACCATGCAGCCGGTGGACGGCTGGTTCCAGAATGTTTTCCCTGTACAGCATTTTACCGTGCGGCAGGGGCAGAGCACTTTGGTGACGTTCCCGCTGGAGATTCCCTACAGCTTTAACAGTGCCCTGCTGTACCGCGTGGTAGCGCAGGCCGGCACTTTCAGCGACGGGGAGGAAAGCGCCCTGCCGGTGCTCACCAACAGCATGCTGGTAACTGAAACCCTGCCGCTGGCCCTGCGCGGCGACGGCGTCCGCCAGTTCACGTTCAACAAGCTGCTGCATGCTGATACGTCCGAAACCCTGCGACAGCATGCGCTTACCGTGGAATTTACCGGCAACCCTGCCTGGTATGCCGTGCAGGCATTGCCCTATCTCATGGAGTACCCGCACCAGTGCGCAGAGCAGGTATTCAACCGCTATTATGCCAATGCGCTGGCTACCCATATGGTTACCGCCCTGCCGGGCATCAGGGCCGTACTGGATAAATGGGCGCAAACAGATACTGCTGCCCTGCAAAGCAACCTGCAGCAAAACGAGGAGCTGAAAGCGGTATTGCTGGCGCAAACACCCTGGGTGCTGGAGGCAAGAAATGAAAAAGAGCAGAAAGCGCGTATCGCCCTGTTGTTTGACCTGCAGCGCATGAGCGGCGAGTTGTCGCATGCGCTGGAACAGCTGAAGCAGTTGCAGCTGCCCTCCGGCGCTTTCCCCTGGTTCCGCGGCATGTGGGAAGACCGCTTTATTACCCAGTACATTATCACCGGCCTGGGCCGCCTGCAGCAGCTGGGCGCAATGACAGCCGAACAGGAAGGAACGCTGCAGGAGCTGACCGGCAAGGCGTTGTCCTACCTGGATATGCAGCTGGACAAGGAGTATCACCAGCTGCTGCAGTCCAAAGCAGATATGCGGCAGCAGCATCTGGGCAGCATACAGGTGCACTACCTGTACATGCGCAGTTTCTACAAGGACAGGCCTGTGCCGCAAAAATTCCGCGCAGCTTATGACTACTACTTATCACAGGCCAGGAAATACTGGCTGCAGCAGAACCGTTTTGTACAGGCCATGGCTGCCCTGGCGCTGTACCGCCATGATGATGCGGTAACGCCGGCGGCCATACTGCGGTCGCTGAAGGAGCATGCCATTACCAGCAACGAAATGGGCATGTACTGGAAAGCGCAGGGAGGCTACTACTGGCACCAGGCTCCCATTGAAGCACAGGCCATGCTGATAGAAGCATTTGACCTGATCGCAAAGGACACGGCAGCGGTGGATGCCATGAAAACCTGGCTGCTGAAGAACAAGCAGACCAACAACTGGCACACTACCAAAGCCACTGCAGATGCCTGTTATGCCATGCTGCTCAGCGGCAGCAACTGGCTGGAGGCCAACCCCCAGGTAACCATACAGCTGGGCGCTGAAACCATCAGCAGCGCCGGTCAGCAAACAGCAGCCGGCACCGGTTATTTCAAAAAACGCATTCCGGCGGCGGAGGTGCAGCCTGCCATGGGCAGGATACAGGTATCACTGCAGGGCAGCCAGGGCCAGCCCGCCTGGGGAGCAGTGTACTGGCAGTATTTTGAGCAGCTGGATAAAATAACCGCCGCGCAAACACCGCTGTCGCTGCAGAAGCAGCTGTTCATACAGCGGGATACGGAGAAAGGCCCGGTGCTGACCGCCGTTACAGCAGACAACGAGCTGAAAATAGGCGACAAGGTAAAGGTGCGCATTGTGCTGCGGGCAGACAGGGATATGGAATACATCCACCTGCAGGATATGCGTGCCGCCTGTTTTGAGCCGCTGAACGTGATCAGCGCCAACAAATGGCAGAATGGGCTCAGCTATTATGAAAGCACCAGGGATGCCGCTACGGATTTCTTCTTCAGCTACCTGCCCAAAGGCACGCATGTGTTTGAGTATACGCTGTATGTAACGCACGAAGGCCGGTTCTCCAACGGCATCAGCACTGCCCGGTGCATGTATGCGCCGGAGTTCAGCGCCCATAGCGAGGGGATGAATGTACAGGTGGTTAAGGAGCAGTAACGGGAATTTTACATTCTTCTGTATCATCTTTGCCTCATGGAATTTGACTACCTTATTGCCGGCCAGGGCATAGCCGGCACATTGCTTAGCTACAGCCTGCTGCAGGCAGGGCAGCGGGTGCTGGTGATAGATGAGTATAAATCCAACAGCGCATCCCGCATTGCCGCCGGCGTGATCAACCCGGTATCCGGCCGCCGCTTTGAAATGGCCTGGATGTATAACCAGCTGCACCCCTTTGCCGTGCATACTTACCGGCAGCTGGAGCAGCTGCTGGGCGTGCCCGTTCTCAGGGAAAGGGACATCTGGATGGTGCTGCCCTCCGAACAGATGCGGGCTGCCTTCCTGGCTAAAACATTGCAGGGCGCGGCGCAGCAGTACACGCACCCGGCAGATGCCGCGCTGTGGAATGCCTGGCTGCACCAGCCTTACGGGGCAGCCCTGGTAAAAGGCGCTACTGTACTGCTGCAGCACCTGCTGCCGGCCTGGCGCGCCTGGCTGGAGAGCCGGCAGTGCCTGTGGGCGGAGCGCCTGGAGCCCTCCCTGCTGCAGGTAGGTAACAACAGCGTGGTCTATAAGGGCCTGAGGGCCCGGGCGCTTATCTTTTGCGAAGGCGCGCAGATCACCGGCAATCCCTGGTTTGGTGCCCGCCTGCCTTTTCTGCTCAACAAGGGAGAGGTGCTGAAAGTGCGCATTCCCGGCCTGGACACGGACAACATCATCAAAAGAAGCATTACCCTGGTGCCGCAGGAAAAGGAGGTGTACTGGGTAGGCTCCACCTTTGTGTGGGACTACCCGGATGAACGGCCCACGGCAGAAAAAAGGGCTTTCCTGGAAGCAGGGCTGCAGCAATTGTTAAAAGTGCCCTATATCGTGCTGGACCAGCTGGCCGGCATACGCCCCTCCGGCAAGGACCGCCGCCCTGTAATGGGGCTGCATCCGCAATACCCGGCCCTGGGCGTTTTCAACGGGCTGGGTACCAAGGGCTGCTCCCTGGCCCCTTATATGGCCCACGACCTTACACAGCACCTGCTGCACGGGAAACCTCTGCAGCCTGAAACAGATATTAAACGATATTTTGATGAGTGAAGGGCTACAAATGCAGGCGCTATGCTGTATCTTTGCCCCCCTAGTAAACAGACAAACTTAACAGACCGATATGTACAGAACGCATACCTGTGGTGAACTTAATATCGAGCATACAGGCCGGCAGGTCACCCTGGCCGGCTGGGTACAGACCGTTAGAAAATTTGGCAGCATTACTTTTATAGACCTGCGTGACCGTTATGGCATTACGCAGCTGCTGTTTGGCGAAGCCCTGAATGCCCGGCTGGACCAGGCGCCCCTGGGCCGCGAATTTGTGCTGCAGGTAACCGGCACCGTAACGGAGCGTTCCAGCAAGAATAAGAATATCCCTACGGGCGATATCGAGATCACCGTAGGCGATTTTAAAATACTGAATGCGGCCAAAACGCCCCCCTTCACCATACAGGATGATACGGACGGCGGTGATGAGCTGCGCATGAAATACCGTTACCTGGACCTGCGCCGTAATGTGGTAAAGCAGCACCTGGAGCTGCGCTACCGTGTAAACAGGGCCGTGCGCAATTTCCTGGACAGCCGGGGCTTTATGGATATTGAAACCCCCTTCCTCATCAAGTCCACCCCGGAAGGCGCACGTGACTTTGTGGTGCCCAGCCGTATGAACCCCAGCGAGTTCTACGCGCTGCCCCAGTCCCCGCAAACCTTCAAGCAGCTGCTGATGGTGAGCGGCTATGACCGGTACTACCAGATTGTGAAATGCTTCCGCGACGAGGACCTGCGGGCAGACCGCCAGCCGGAGTTTACCCAGATAGACTGCGAAATGAGCTTCGTGGAGCAGGAGGATATCCTGAACACTTTTGAGGATATGATGAAGCATGTGTTCCAGGAGATCAGGGGCATTACCTTCAATGAACCTTTTCCCCGCATGACCTGGGATGAGGCCATGGGATTTTACGGGAATGACAAGCCGGACATCCGCTTTGACATGAAGCTGGTGAACCTGACAAATACCGTGAAAGGCAGGGGCTTTAAAGTGTTTGACGAAGCGGAGCTGGTAGTGGCCATTGCCGCCAGGGGCTGCAGCGAGTATACCCGCAAGCAGCTGGACGAGCTGACAGCGTGGGTAAAGCGCCCACAGATAGGCATGAACGGGCTTATTTATGTAAAATACAATACAGACGGCACGCTGAAAAGCTCCGTAGACAAGTTCTTCGACGAGCAGCAGCTCAAAACATGGGCCGCGCAGTGCCAGGCCCAACCCGGCGACCTGCTGCTGGTGCTGGCCGGCCGTGAAGAGCGCACCCGCAAGGCCATGAGTGAGCTGCGCCTGGAGATGGGCGAGCGCCTGGGACTTCGCAACAAAAACGAGTTTAAACCGTTATGGGTTATAGACTTCCCGCTGTTTGAATATGCGGAGGAGGAGCAGCGCTGGGTAGCCCGTCACCATCCCTTTACCTCTCCCAAGCCGGATCAGCTGGGACTGATGGATGATCCTTCAAAATACGGGCAGATAAAGGCCAATGCCTATGACATTGTGCTGAACGGAACAGAAGTAGGGGGCGGATCTATCCGTATCTTCCAGCGCGAGCTGCAGGAGAAAATGTTTGCCGCGCTGGGCATGAGCCAGGAAGAAGCAGCGCATAAATTCGGCTTCCTGCTGGGCGCATTTGAATATGGCGCGCCCCCGCATGGTGGTATTGCCTTTGGTTTTGACCGCCTTTGTGCCTTGCTGGGAGGCAGCGAAAGCATCCGCGATTTCATTGCCTTCCCCAAGAACAACTCCGGGCGGGATGTGATGCTGGACGCTCCCAGCGAAATAGACAAAGCGCAGCTGGATGAGTTGAAAATCGCCCTGGTAAAATAAAGTTGGCACCGCTTTCGCAAAAGGCATGTGCTTTTGATAAATGATCCCCTTTGATGCCTAGTGAAACAAACAGGGTGTCAAAGGGGATTGTCACAACTGGGCCGCATATGGAAATCTGAATTATATTATATAAATTTGTAAATTGACTACAGCTACAAAAAATTATACTGCTATGGGAGGCAAACAACTACGCAGCCGTGTAGTATGGTTTTGTGCGGTGACATTTTACCTGCTGGCAGGGCATGCTGCACATGCCCAGCAGTACAAAAAGCGTTACCTGGATAAGTTCCAGGCGCTCTCTATACGGCTTATGAACGAAACCGGTATACCCGCCAGCGTGATACTGGGCGTAGGCATGCTGGAATCCGGGATGGGCACCAGCAAGAATGCCCGGCTGCTGCATAACCATTTTGGCATAGTAGGGCGTAACACGCTGGCCAAACGGCATCCTACCTATCGTTCCAGGTACAGGGAGTATCCTTCGGATACAGCCTCCTTTCACCATTTTGTAAAGATACTCTCCCGGAAAAAATGGTATTCACAGCTGAAGGGCAAACCGGAATACGGCCTCTGGCTGCAGCATATGAACCACAGCGGCTACAGCACCGCGGGCCAGGAATGGATAAGAAGGGTCACCAACCTGATTAAAAGATATAAATTATATAAATTGGACGCCCAAATGGGATTTGTAAAATCCAGTTAATGATCGCGGTGTAGCACCCGGTAAAACAACGAATCACCACAACATGCCTGCCAACAATAGGTCTGCACATCCTTTTTATATCATTGCCGGCACAATGGTATGCCTGCTGGCCCTGTCGTACGTCAATAACAGCTTCTCCCTGCAGGGCTACCGCTTTCGTAAGGTGGACCTGCTGGCAGATATCAGGAAAGATATACCCGCCCCTGCCCGCCAGCAGCCCCCGCTGGCACAACGGCCGCCGGCCCCTGATACGGTGGATGCAGCAGATTCGCTGCAGGCAGCGCAAATGCCGGCCCATGCCCGCCCTTCCTACGATTTTATGACCTATACCGGCATACAGGAGAACTTTGATACGGCCAGCGGCGGTATGCAGCACTTCCTCCATGCATTACAGGAGCTGAAGGAAGGGAAGCGGAAAAAAGTGCGTATCGCTTATTTCGGGGATTCCATGATAGAGGGAGACCTCATCACCAGCGACCTGCGCGACAGCCTGCAGGCCATCTTTGGCGGCGCAGGTGTAGGCTTTGTACCAGTTACTTCCATTGTGGCCGCTTTCAGGGGTACCATCCGGCATACGTTTTCCGATAACTGGAAAGATTATCATTTCAGGAATAATCCCCCGGAAGATGTACTGCTGGGTCTTTCCGGCCATGCCTTCTTTCCGGAAGCAGAAAGCTGGGCAAAGTTCAGTCCTGTGCAAAGGCGCCGGCTGGACCGGTTCAAAAAAGTATCTGTTTTCTATGGCCCTGTTGCCGGCAGCTGCAACGTGGTCATTAACAATAAGGCATACACGCTCACGGGCACGGCTCCGCTCAATGAGCTGACCCTCCAGCAGGACACCCTGCAACGGTCTGTGCTGCTGAAGTATGCCGGCGGTGCGCCCCTGCCGTTCTACGGCCTTAGCTTTGAAGGCGACACCGGCATTTATGTAGATAATTTTTCTTTCAGGGGCATCAGCGGGGTGGAGCTGGGCAAGCTGCGCAGCCGCATGCTCCGGCAGATGCAGCACCGCCACCCGTATGACCTGGTGGTGCTGCACTACGGCGCCAATGTGCTGTTCCGGCCGGAAGCCACGGACTATTCCTGGTATGAGCAGCTGATGCAGCGGGTGCTGGCTTCCCTGCGCAATAACTGGCCGCGTACTTCCTTCCTGATCGTAGGTACGGCAGACAAGGCTTATAAAAAGGCGGACCGTTATGTAACGGCCCCCGGCGTACCGGCGCTGCTCAAGGTGCAGCATGCGCTGGCCCGGGAGCACGGCACCGCCTACTGGAACCTGTATGCCGCCATGGGCGGCGAAGGCTCCATGACGCATTGGGTGGAAGGAGATACCATATTGGCCAACAAGGATTACACACATTTTAACAGGCATGGAGCGGCCAGGGTGGGCGCGCTGCTGTATAAAGCGATAATGGATGAATTTAAGCAGGAGGTACACCCATCATATTCGGGGAGTTATTGACAGGTTGAGCAGGAAATATCTGGTTTGCATAGGACTTTTGTTTGCCACAAAGGCGGCCGCACAGGGGGCCAGGCCTGCCGTGCCCAATACCATACAGCAGGATACGGCGTTGTATGGCTTCTTTGCCCTGCTGGAGCAGGCAGACAGCACGGTGGTGAATGTGCTGCACCTGGGCGATTCCCATATACAGGCAGGCTTCCTGCCGGTAACAACCGGGGAGGCCCTGCAAAAGGAATTTGGCAATGCCGGCCGGGGTTGGGTATTCCCGTATAACCTGGCAGGCACCAACGGCCCGGACGATTACCGCTGGCATAGCACCGTAAGGTGGAAGGCCAGCCGCATTATTGACCGGCATAAGGAGGCCGACCTGGGCCCCGGTGCGATCATGATCACTACCACCAGTGCATCGCCTGCCGTGTCTTACAGCGCGCGGCAGTCCAGGGGACCGGAGGACGAGGTGCATACGGCACAGCTGTTCTATGATGCCGGCGATACCGCCGGCAGCGTGGTAGCGCCGGGCGCGCAGGTAACCGTTACGCCGGCACCGTTCAGGGGCGCCGCTACATTGTGCAGGGCCACGCTGGAGTTCCCGGGCACAGTGCAGTCATTCCAGGCCAGGTGGGACGGCGGGAGCAGCAGCGCTCCTTTCCGGTTTTACGGGGCCATCCTGCAGAACGGGGAGTGCGGTATACTGTATCATGCCATTGGTATCAATGGCGCGCAGTACCAGCATTATATGGAAAGCACCGGCACCCTGGCCGCACAGTTGGAGGTGCTGCAGCCGCAGCTGATCATTATTTCGCTGGGCACCAATGAAGCTTACTCGGGGCAAAGCGCGGCTGCCATTACAGCGCAGATGGACAGCGTGGTGAGCCTGCTGCGCGCGCAGCATCCAGAAGCGGCTATCCTGCTTACAACGCCGCCGGAATGCAAGCGCACCGTACGCAGGCCCTACCGCAAAAAGGTGAAAGGAAGGTACCGCACCTACTACCGCACCCGGTATTATACCAACCCGGCCATTGCCATGGTAACCCGGGAAATAGCGAACTATTGCCGGCGCGAAGGCCTGGCCTGCTGGAATTTTAACGCGCTGAACAAGGCCATGGCAGGCAGCTTTGCAGGTGGCTGGGCCAGGGATCATATCCACTTTAACGCCAGGGGATACCAGCTGCAGGGCAGGTTGCTGTACGAGGCATTATACAAGGCATATCAACAATACCTGGAACAAAAGCATGGAAAAGATAATTGACATTGACATTCAGAAGCTGTTGTCCACACTGCTGTACAACCCGGAAGACCCGGTATTGTTCAATAGTGCGTTCTTCTTTTATTTTTTTGCTTTGTTCCTGCTCTGCTACCTCCTGTTTGCCGGCAGCAAAAAGGGCCGGGTATGGGTGTTCACGCTCTTTTCCCTGTACTTCTTTTACAAGGCCTGCGGCTATTATGTAGGGCTGGTGATACTGTCTGCCATCGTGGACTTTAACCTGGCGCGGTGGATACACCAGGCGCAGCGCAGGTCCCTCCGGGTGTTCCTGCTGGTGTTCAGCATTGTCATAAACATAGGGCTGCTGTTCTATTTCAAGTATACGGACTTCTTTATTGGCATTATCAATGATGTAACGGCCGGGCATATACGTCCTTTGCACCTGCTGCTGCCCATCGGCATTTCGTTTTACACCTTCGAGAACCTGAGCTACACCATAGACGTGTACCGGAAAGAGATACCGCCGGTAAACGATTTCATGGACTACCTGTTCTTCCTGTCCTTTTTCCCGAAGCTGATGATGGGCCCTATTGTGCGGGCCGCAGATTTTATTCCACAGATATCACAGCGCTACTATCTTACCGCGGAAGATATTGGCACGGGCATGTACCTGATCATCAGCGGGCTGTTCAAGAAGATGGTGATCTCGGATTTTATCTACCTCAACTTTGTACAGTATATTTTTGACGATCCCTCAAAGCATACGGGGCTGGAATGCCTGCTGGGCGTGTATGGTTATGCGCTGGTCATTTACTGCGATTTTTCCGGTTATTCGGATATGGCTATCGGAATTGCCCGCTGGACCGGGTTCAGGATACCGCCCAACTTTGAAACGCCTTACCGGAGCGCCAGCATCACGGAATTCTGGCGCCGCTGGCATATTTCCCTTTCCTCCTGGCTGCGGGATTACCTGTACATACCGCTGGGTGGCAATCGCAAGGGCAAGGTGCGGCAGTATATCAACCTGGCGCTGACCATGCTGATAGGCGGCTTCTGGCACGGGGCCAGCTGGAACTTCATTTTTTGGGGCGGCCTGCATGGCATGGCCCTGGCCCTGGATAAGGTGCGGCTCACCTGGCTGAAGCGGTCCGGCGTAGTGTTCAGCGGCTGGGGGGCCATACTGCTAAAGGGGCTGGGCATACTCCTTACTTTCCATTTTGTATGTTTTTGCTGGATATTCTTTAAAGCCGCCACTTTTCACGATGCATGGGCGCTGATACACCAGGTTGCCTATGATTTTCAGCCGGAGATATGGAAGGAGCTGTACCTGGGCTACCGCACCGTGTTTGCATTGATGCTGCTGGGCTTTGGCCTGCACTTCCTGTCTGCTTCCGGCGGGCAGCGCGCCATGGAAAAGACATTGGCCCGTGTGCCGGTATGGGGCAGTGTAGCCATCCTGGTGATCTTCATCTGGCTGCTGATACAGGTAAAGACCACGCAACCGATGATACCCATTTACTTCCAGTTTTAGCAGGTGTCGGACCTAATTTCATTTTACATTTCACATTTATCATTTTAGATTTTACATTCGTCCTCAAATTATTTACCGATATGCGAATGACAAAGCACCTCCTGGTGTTGTGCCTGCTATTGCTGTTTTCAGTGGTTACAAGGGCCCAGTTCCTCACAGACATGATAGATACTACTACCTCTTTGGGAAAAGGAATGTTCTCTATGTACAAGAAGTATGATGCGCTGCGCTTTAGCGGGTACATTCAGCCGCAGTTCCAGTGGATTGGCAGCAAGGGGGCGGAAAGCTATGCCGGCGGCGATTTCCCGGAGGCGGTGGATAATCGTTTCATGCTGCGCCGCGGCCGCTTGCGGGTGGATTACGAGCGCTACAATGATGCGGGTATGCCCGTTGTGCAGTTTGCCTTCCAGTTTGACGGTACGGAACGGGGGGTGTTCATACGGGATTTTTACGGGCGGTTCTTTGAGAATAAATGGAATGTGCTGTCGTTAACCACCGGTATGTTTGCCCGGCCCTTCGGCTACGAGGTGAACAGATCCTCATCAGACCGGGAAAGCCCGGAGCGCGGGCGCATGTCCCAGATATTGATGAAAACGGAGCGCGATCTGGGCGCCATGCTGTCCTTTGAGCCTATGCGCAAGGATCACCCCCTGCGTTTCCTGCGCATACAGGCCGGCCTGTTCAATGGCCAGGGGCTGGCGGGGCCGGCGGATTTTGACAGCCACAAGGACCTGATAGCCCGCATTTCGCTGAAGCCGGTGCCGCTGAATGCGCAGGGCTGGCGCCTGTCTGCCAGCGTTTCCTGCCTGTATGGCGGCATGCAGCAGTTTACCCGCTACATCTACAGGTCCGGTACTACCGTAAACGGGCATACCGGTTTCAGCGTGGATTCTGCCATCACCAATGAAGGAAAGATCGCGCCGCGGCACTACTACGGAGCCGACGCACAATTGCAGATACCCAACAGGAAAGGGCGTACGGAATTCCGGGCGGAATATATACGCGGTACCCAAACCGCTACCGCCCTGGCCAGCGAAACACCGGGCGAGATACCCGTAGCAGAGGATGGCTCCCACCTGCCGCTGTACATTCGTGAATTTGACGGCGCTTACTTTTACTTCCTGCAGCACCTGGGCAGCGAAAAGCACCAGATAGCGCTGAAATATGACTGGTATGATCCTAACCGGGAGCTGGACGGCAGGCAGATAGGCCAGCCCAACAGCAATACCACGGTGGCAGATATACGGTTTGATACTTTTAGCGGCGGCTATCTCTATTACTTCAACCCCCACCTGAAAGTGGTATTCTGGTATGACCTGGTGAGAAATGAAACTACTGACCTGGAAGGGTATACGTCTGATATAAAGGATAATGTGTTTACCTGCCGGCTGCAGTACCGGTTTTAAAGGATGTGCGGATATGCAGATGTGCAAATGTGCGATAATGGAAACATTCGCTGCATTCCATCTGTACATCCCATATTTGCACATCAACACATTAATTCAGTCTTTCCCCGTTTCCAGCGTAAACCCGAACGTAGAGCCTATCTCGGGCTTGCTGCGCACGTTAATGGTCTGGTTATGCGCTTCTATGATGTGCTTTACAATGGCCAGGCCCAGGCCGGTGCCGCCTATGTCGCGGCTGCGGGCGCGGTCTGTGCGGTAAAAGCGCTCGAATACGCGGGGTAAGTGCTCTTCGGACATGCCAATGCCATCATCGGATATTTCTATCAGCACCTGCTGGTCGTCCATGGTATATACGCTGGCCACGGTATGCCCGTCCTGCTTGCCGTACTTGATGGAGTTGTCCACCAGGTTCATCAGTACCTGCCGTATCTTCTCCTTGTCTGCCTGCACAGCTACCGGCGATTCGCAGCCTTTTTTGATCTGGAACCGGATGCCTTTGGTATTGGCCTTGAGGGAGAGGGTGTCAAATACATCTTTCACCAGGTCCTGTATCACAAAGGTTTCTTTATTGATGGTCATTTCACCGCTTTCCAGCTTGGATATCTCGTCCAGGTCGTCTATCAGGTGGCAGAGGCGGTCTATGTTCTTGGTAGCGTTCTTCAGGAATACCTTGTTCACGTTCGGGTCCTCAATGGCGCCGTCCAGCAGGGTATGTATGTAGCCCTGCACGGCAAAGATGGGCGTTTTCAGCTCGTGGCTCAGGTTCAGCAGGAACTCCTTGCGGAACTCCTCGTTGCGGCGCAGCATGTCCAGCTCCTCCTTTTTCTGGATGGCCCATTTTTCCACGTCTTCGCTCACCTCGTCAATGGTTTTCAGCGGCAGGATGTTCTTGTTGAAGAACTCCTCTCTTTTGGAGGCTTTGGTCTGGTAAATGAACTTGTATATCAGCTTTATTTTCCGGTAAATGAAGTTCTGCAAAGTATACAGGTACAGGTAGTAGGATACCAGGAAGGTCAGCACAAAGGCGGTAAGCATTATCTGCCATCTGCCATCTGCTATAAGGCTGCCCAGCGCAATTACCGCAGATATGATAAGCGCAGTGAACCCCGCTAGTTTTTGAGGGGAAAGATTCTTTGCTTTGAACATACTCCAGAGTGAGTAATTATTGTAATACCGGGAAATTAAGGTAAATTTTTTACTTGGCATAAATGAAGGAGCGATTAGCTGCGTAGCTATTAGCTGCGTAGCTATTAGCTTTGTAGCATGGTGCGGCTCCCAAGGGCGGCATTTACAGGTTGAAACAAAAAAGGGTACGGCGGGTAGCTGCGCAGCTTACATTTCAAACTTGTACCCCACGCCTTTTACGGTGGTTACCAGGTCGATGCCTATTTTCTGGCGTATTTTGCGGATGTGCACATCAATGGTACGGTCGCCCACGATCACTTCCGTGCCCCATACCTGGTTCAGTATCTCGTTGCGGAGAAATACGCGCCCGGGTTTGGAGGCCAGTAGCTGCAGCAGCTCAAATTCCTTTTTGGCCAGTATGATCTCCTGTCCTTTGTAGGTGACCGTGAATTTTTCCCGGTCTATGATGAGGTCGCCCAGCTGCATCTGCATCTCCTCCGGCTTGTGCAGGCGGCGGAACAGCGCATTGATGCGGCTTACCAGCAGCTTGGGTTTAATGGGTTTGGCGATATAGTCATCTGCCCCCATGTTCAGGCCGTCAATTTCAGACTTTTCGTCGTTAAGGGCTGTGAGGAACAGCACCATGGTATCCTTGAACTCGGGTATTTTCCGGATCTCCCGGCAGGTATCGATCCCGTTCTTGTTAGGCATCATAATATCCAGCATAATAAGATCGGGCCGGAAGATCTTCGCTTTCTGGATAGCCTCGCTTCCGTCTTTAGCGGTCACCGTATCATAACCTGCTGATTTGAGGTTGTAGCTGATAATTTCCAGGATATCCGTCTCGTCATCCACCACCAGTATTTTTCCTACTACCGCTTGGTCTATCATAAATGTGCTTTTGTTAACGATGGCACAAAATTAAACAGCTGTTAGGTTAAGTTAACATTATCTAATTGTTAATTCACAGCCACCAGGGCGCTCAAACACTGCAAAGATACGGCTAATTTACGAGACGGCCGGGTGCGGCCATATATAATATGCTTACTTTCCTTCATTTGTATCTTTTTGATCTTTATTATTGTTGACGGTGCGTAGCTGTTTCAAAGCATGCGTGATCTCGTTCAGCATCTCTATCTGGGTCTGCTGCAGCTCCAGCACATCCTGTTGCTGCCGGATGATCAGGTGGTCTATTTTCTCGTGCAGGATGCGCACCTCCAGCTCCGATTTCAGGTTGATCATATAATTATTTTTTGCCCTTTGACGGTCCTTTTCCTCCTGCCGGTTCTGGCTCATCATGATCACCGGGGCCTGCAGGGCGGCCAGGCAGCTCAGGATAAGGTTCAACAGGATGAAAGGGTAGGGGTCAAAGCCCCTGTTGGCCAGCCAGTACAGGTTAATGCCCATCCACAGGAGTATGAATCCCAGGAACAGGAGGATGAAGGTCCAGCTGCCGCCAAAATCGGCTATTTTATCCGCCAGCCGCTGCCCCGGGCTTAGTGGGGTATTGGCGGCATCTTCCTCCAGCTTGTCCGTCAGGGTCTCATGGTCGCGCATTTTTTCCAGCACAGTTTTTTCCAGGGCGGTCAGCTCACCGAGCTCCCGGGAGAAGAGCGTCTCGAAATACCGCTGCCGGTACCGGTTCAGCTCTGAAATGGACAGGCTGCATTTGTTGTTGAAATGCGGATGCTCTTTCCGGATCAGGTCCAGCAGCTCCTGCCGGATGGCGTGCCCCGTTATCCTTTCGGTAGCGGGAAAATGCTGCCCTGAAACATCGCTGATAAAGGTTTGCATAAAGCTGAGGACAGTTATGAGTGATACGTTGTTAAAGCAGCGCTGCCTGCCGGCAACGCTGCAATTTATCAAACAAAGCCCATCCGGAAAGCAGCAAATGGCTTGTCAGATCAGGCATTTATGATTTTGGTCGTAAATTTGCTGTAAGGGAAAGCGAAAAGTATAATTATTAGATGAGAAAATTTTTAATACTCTTATTCCTGGCGGCTTCTCAAGGCGGCTGGGTATATGCACAAAGCGCGCAGCAGGTTGATATCCCTATCGGGCGACTGGGTTTCCACGAGAACATCGACAAGGAGCAGGCGGCTGCCGTTAAATTTGACGGTAAGGCCGATAACATGGTAAAGGTGGGCGAAGACCAGGCCATTAACCTGCAGGTGACCAACGCTATTGTGAACCAGGTGGACGAGATACAGCTGGATATAGAAAGAGACACCCTGCTGGACCACCGGCTTAAAGTGAAGTACCTGTCCGGCCTGTACTCCATCCTGCATGACTATAACAGCAAGCGTGCCTATCGCAAGATAGATCCCGCAGAAGCGCCGGCATTGGTAGCGGCCTACCGCGATATGATGAAGGCCGATATAAAAGGGGAAAGCATATTGCCCGTGGCCAGAACGCTTTCCTTTGAGGTCAGCGAAAGGCTGTTGGAAGTGTTTGCGGGCAATCCCGGCTACAAAGAGGCCAGGGGCGTGCTGTTTGCCAAATATGCCTTTAAGAACCTGGAAACCGTAATGTCCAAAATAGACGGCTACCTGGACTATCCTGAAACAGACTCCATCATTGCCGCCGTGGCGCGCAAGCATCCCAACCAGGTGCTCACCTACGCCACCTCCTACACCCCGGTGGCCGGTGTGATCAAAAAGAACCAGGACCCCGTGGTGCAGCTGATCGTGAAGATCGGCAGCTCCGGTCAGTCCACCCGTATACTGCCCTTTATCGACGAGCTGATAGACGGTACCGTTACCATCGACTCGCTGGAGCGGGTGGTAAGCAGCGATTACCCGTACTTCAAGCAAATGGTAAAGACCTCCATTGTGCTGCAGCGGAAGAAGAGCAACGGCGAGCAGCCTCTGGGCCTGAAAGCCATGATGGAGAATATGAAGGCCCGCTCCCTGCGCTATATCCGCGAAGTGAACGACCTGCACGAGGAGCCTAACTCCGTGCGTTTCCGTGTGGTAAAGGACTTTACGCCGGAAGAACTGTACTACCTGATCGTGAACGGCCAGGAAGAGCTGTATACTTCCAGCTACACCAACCATGGCAATGCCGGCCTGTACGACCAGATGATGGCCCGCATGAACCCGCCCAAAGGCGACAGCCTGCTGCTGCTGGTGAACTTTGACCGTTTCAAGAAATTCATTGCCATGGCAGCCGGCTTTAATACCCTGGACCACTTCCTGCGGTCCATGGCGCCGGAAAATGCCAACTATCTCATGAAGAAATATGTGAGCAGCCTGGAAAAAACAGAGGACCTGGAAGATGCAGTGGATGTGGCCAATTCCTTTGGCAGCATACGCGATCCCAAGCTGCTGCAATTCCTGCGGGAAGAGGTAAAGAAGAACTACCTGTTCGTATCCCGGAAGAACGACAAGCGCGGCATGGTGATCTATGAACTGCTGTCCAGCCTGTTTGACACGGAATCCGGCCACGGCAACGATTCTTCCAAAGCCTCTGATATGGCCACCAAGCTGAAGCTGCCGCCCATTAACTATGTTGATTTCAACGGGCTGCTGAGCGACAGCGGCTGTATTTACCAGCAGGTGTTCTTTTATGGCGATAAGGACGGGCAGGAGTCTTACGCCAGCTTTATGAGCAGCTTTGGCGGCGGCGACTGGCGGGTGAACAAAGGCCGCTACTGGACCACCATCACCTCCCAGAAAGGCCAGCCCATCACTATTTTTGCCAACCTGCCGCTGGACGAGCCGGAAGATAAAACGGCCATTCAAAAGCTGGGCGAGTACCTGGATGAAAGGGACATACATCCTACCGTGTTCATACACCGCGGACATAGTTATCATGTAGGCACCACCATGGACAACCTCCAGAGCTCCGCCAAGATAGTGGTGCTGGGTTCCTGCGGCGGCTATCACAACCTGGCCAAGGTGCTGGAAAAATCGCCGGATGCGCACATTATTTCCTCCAAGCAGGTGGGCACCCGTTTTGTGAACGAGCCCATCATCCGCACCCTGGAAGACGTGATCCGCAGCGGCAGGAATGTAGACTGGGTAGATATGTGGGCCAGCCTGGGCAGGAAGTTCTCCGGCGATGCCCGCAACAGGGAGCTGTTCAGCGACTATGTGCCGCCCCACAAGAACCTGGGCGCTATTTTTATCAAGGCGTACAAGCAGATCATGAAAGACGATAAATAACGCACGGATGTGCGGATGTGCAAATGTGCAGATGGAGCGCAGCGAATAAACGTTTTCTCTGCCATCTGCACATTTGCACACCTGCATATTTCCACATTTTCGTACGTTTGCATGATCCATGAACAATCTAACAATAAAGCGGATTTTTGACTTCAGTTTGTTGCGGCGCCTCTTCTCCTTTGCAGCTCCTTATAAAGGCTCCTTTTACATATCTATGGTGCTTACCATAGTGCTGGCCGTATTATCCCCTTTACGTCCCTACCTGATACAGGTTACTGTAGATAAGTACATTGCCAGCCAGTGGATGCGCATGCTGGTTACCATCACCCTGGTGCAGATAGGATTGCTGCTGCTGGAAACGGTGGTGCGCTTCACCTTCTCCTACCTTACCAACTGGCTGGGGCAGTCTGTAATAAAGGACCTGCGGGTGGCCGTATACAAGAAGATCGTGCGGCTGAACCTTTCTTTTTTTGACAGGACCCCCATTGGTACGCTTACTACCCGCACCATCAACGATATTGAAGCCATCAACGATGTTTTTTCCGAAGGCATTATTTCCATTGTGGCAGACCTGCTGATGATCGTGGCCATACTGGTGGTGATGTTCGTGGAGGACTGGCGGCTTACGCTGATCAGCCTGTCGCCCTTTCCGGTGCTGATCATTGCCACCTGGATGTTCAAGGAAAGCGTGAACAGGTCCTTTCACCGCGTGCGGAATGCCGTGGCGGCGCTGAACGCCTTTGTACAGGAGCATATTACCGGCATGGTGGTAGTACAGGCTTTTTCCGCGGAAAAAAGGGAGTACGCCCGCTTTAAGCAGATCAACAAGGAGCACCGCCAGGCCAATATAGATGCTATTTTCGCCTATTCCGTGTTTTACCCGGTAGTGGAAATTATCCTGGCCATTTCCCTGGGCCTGATGGTATGGTGGGGCGCCAACAAGGTGCTGAGCTACGAAGTGACCCAGGGCGTGATGATCGCCTTTATCATGTACCTCAACCTGCTGTTCCGCCCCCTGCGCATCCTGGCCGACAAGTTCAATACCCTGCAAATGGGCCTGGTGGCCGGCGAGCGGGTGTTCCGCATACTGGACAGCGAGGACCATATTGCGGACAGCGGGCAGCAGCCGGCTATCGCCATGCGGGGAGAGATCACCTTTGATCATGTGTACTTTGCCTATACAGAGGACCGGTACGTGCTGAAAGATATCACCTTTCATGCCAACCCGGGCGAAACCATTGCCATTGTTGGGCACACCGGTTCCGGTAAAACCACTATCATCAGCATCCTCAACCGCCTGTACGAGATACAGAAAGGCCAGATAAAAATTGACGGCACAGACATTAAAGACTACACGCTGGCCGGGCTGCGCAGCAAGATAGGCGTGGTGCTGCAGGATGTGTTCCTGTTCTCCGGCTCCATCTACGAAAATATCACCCTGCGCAATCCAGCCATCAGCCGGGAGCGGGTGGAGCAGGCAGCCCGCCTCATTGGCATGCACGCGTTCATTATGCAGCTGCCCGGCGGCTATGATTACCAGGTGATGGAAAGAGGCAGCACCCTGTCCCTTGGCCAGCGCCAGCTGATCTCCTTTGTGCGCGCGCTGTTATACGATCCCTCCATCCTGATACTGGACGAGGCCACTTCCTCCGTGGATATCGAGTCCGAAATGCTGATACAGCAGGCTATTGACAAGCTCATTGCCGGCCGTACCGCTATTGTGATCGCCCACCGCCTCAGCACCATCAGCAAAGCCAGCAGGATCATTGTGCTGGACAAAGGCGAGATACGCGAAACGGGCACCCACGAGGAGCTGCTGAAGCTGGGCGGCTTCTACCACAAGCTGCATAGCATGCAGTTTAAGAAAGCGGTAAATATCTGAGAATATATCATATCTTTAAGGTCTAGTGATTACATAAAATCCTGTACCTTTTTATGAAGTTCTTTTTACGTGCCGCGGGGGGCATACTGTTGTTTTTGTTACCACTTACCCTGTACGCTAATGATTATGAAAAAGCCTGGGACGCTTTACACCGCAATGACAAAAAGCTGGCGCGCGAGCTGCTCCTGAAGGCGATCAGGCACAAAGTTAACCGGGACAATGCTGTAGCAACCCTGATCATGCTGGAAAGCTATGATGGTATCGGCGAATCTTACCTCGAAAAGTATCCTGATCCGCTGGACCAGCTTGCCCAACCGGAGCCCTACGTATATGCCCTATGGTTCAACTACGCCATCCTGGGCGATTATGGCAAGAAAAAAGGCAAGCTGCTGGCCCACCTGGAGCGGTTGGCGTCGGATACCGCCTATAATGGCTCCATTCATGCCGCTGCCGCCTATTTTAAGGGAACGCACCTGTTCTATTCGCAGGAGCTGGAACGATCCCGGCAGCAGTTTCCCCGGGTAATGGCGCTGGAGGAATGGCAGTTTGCAGGGCCTTTCGACAATATTTCCGGCAGCGGCTTTAACAAGGAGTACGGCCCTGTAAAGGAGCCGGCTGCAGGCAAGGGGTTTATATCCTATAACAATGCGGCCATTGACTGGTTCACTCCCCTGCACACCACCCGCCAGGGCTGGGTGTTTGTAGGTTCCCTGTTCCCTGCTGCCAATGCAGTAGGATATGCCCAGACCTTTGTGCGGTCTGAAAAGGAGCAGGACGCCGTGCTGTGCCTGGGCGGCAATGGTGCGCTTAAAGTATGGCTGAATGACAAGCTGCTGCTGGCAGACCCGGAAGAGCGCGCTACCGAGCTGGATGCCTACCGGGCGCGCTGCCACCTGCGTAAAGGCTATAACCGCATACTGGTGCAGATAGGCTTTACCGACGGGAACAACACGCCCAATTTTATTGTGCGGCTCACAGACAACCGCTTTTACCCGCTGCAGCATATTACCAGCACCAGCCAGCTGCAGGAGTACCAGCGGGATACCACCACTACAACACCGCAAACGATCACGCATTTTGCAGAAGCATATTTCCGCCGGCAGATGGAGAAATTTCCGGAAGACCCGGCCTACGCCTTCCTGCTCAGCAAAGTGTATGTGCGCAACCAGCAGTATGACAAGGCCAAGGCGGTGATGCACAGCCTGTATAAAAAATATCCCAACAGCCTCCTGGTGCTGAACCAGTATACCGACTGTCTCTCCGGTAAATACGACCGGTCGGAGGTACAGGAGCTGCACGAGCGGCTGAAAACGCTGGACCCCGAAAATTACTGGGTGCTGCTGGTCAACTCCAACCGGCTGTATGAGGAGAAAAAGTATGCGGAAGCGCTGGCGCTGATCAATAAAATGGTGGACCAGCGCGGCGAAACCCTGCTTACACGGCTGAAGAAAATTGCCTGCTACGGCCTGATGGAAAAGATAGACAGCATGGTGCTGGTGCTGAAGGAGGCCTACCAGCAATACCCTGACCGGGAGGAAGTAGTGACCGTTATGTACCAGTACTACAAGGTGATGATGAAGGACCCGCAGGCAGCTATCAAAATGCTGGAGCAGTTCACCGCGCATCACTATTCCTACAAGCTTATGAACCTGCTGGCGGAAGAATATTTTGAGCAGAACCAGACGGACAGGGGCACGGCCATGTTGAGAGCGCTGGTGGCATCCGCCCCTTATGAGGTGGAAACCTATAACCCGCTGGCCGCGCATTTCTACTCCCGCCAGCAGTACGACTCTGCGGTGCATTACCTGCAGCTGGCCCACCAGGTAAGCCCCTATAATCACAAGGTGCTGGGAGATATTGCCAGCTGCTACATGCAAATGAATGACAGGGAGCAGGCACTGGCCTATTACAAAAAGGCGCTGGGGCTCTATGCCGGCGGGCATAATTACCGCCAGAAGATCCGCCAGCTGGAAGACAAGCCGGATGTGTTCAAATACTTCCCGGCCCTGGATTATTACGGGGAGATCACAAAAGCGCTGCAGCATCCCCGGGATACCACCCAGTCCTACTACTACATCTTTGACGAAAAGAACGTGGTGCTGTATGCCGAAGGCGCCAATGAGCAGATGATCAGCACCGCCATTTACATCAATAACAACAATGGTATTGACAGCTGGAAGGAGTTATCCGTGCCTTATAACAACATCTACCAGGATGTGGATATCATAAAAGCGGAAGTGATAAAGGCCAACGGCGCCCGCATCCCCGCAGAAACCTATGGCAACGAGATCGTGTTTACCCGCCTGGAAAAGGGCGATGCCATCTACTACAACTACAAGATCAGCAGCTTTGGTATAGGACGGCTGGGCCGTGAGTACTGGGACAAGTTCTACTTCATGGCATCTGTGCCTACCGGCCTGGCCCGGTATAACCTGCTGGTGGCCGATCCGCTGCCCATTTATTATGAATTCCGGAATAATACCGCTTTAAAGCCTGCGCAAAGCCGGCACGAGCATTTCCGCCTGTATGCCTGGGAAATGAAGGATGTGCCGGCCTTTAAAAGAGAAAGCTATATGCCGGACCTGGTGGACATAGGCCAGGTATTGCACGTATCTACCGTAAAGTCCTGGGACCTTATTGCCGAGTGGTACAGTGATCTGACCCGCGTGCAGTGCCGGGAGGACTTTGACCTGAATGCCGCTTTCCGGGAGATATTCCCCGGGGGCTGCCGGGAGCTTACGGAATGGGAAAGGGCCCGGCGCATCTATGAATATATTGAGAAGAACGTGGCCTACAGCTCCGTTTCCTTCCGGCAGGGGGCTTATGTGCCACAGCGCGCGTCCAAAACGCTCATTACCCGCCTGGGCGACTGCAAGGACCTTTCCACCCTCTTTGTGGCCTTTGCCCATAAGGCCGGGCTGGATGCCAACCTCATGCTGGTAAGCACCCGCGACAATGGCCGGCATGCCATGCTGCTGCCTTCCCTGGAATTCAACCATTGCGTGGCCCGCTTCAAAGCCGGTAACGCCTGGCATTACCTGGAGCTGACGAACAACCAGCTGCCCTTCAATGCCCAGCCGCAAAGCCTGATAGCCGCCCAGGTGCTGAACATACCATTTAACTATGATTCCCACGAGGAAATAGGCTGGCTGCCTGCTGACGATGCCTACAAGGTATCGCGGGTGCGCACCACCAAAGTGGTGATCAGCGATACGGACCAACAGGTGACTACCCGCTGCGCCAGCTCCGGCGAGCTGGCCGGCATTATCCGTAACAAGTATGCCCACAAAAGCCGGGAGGACCTGACCGATGAGCTGCAGTCCTCGCTGGCCCGGCAGTCAAAAAACCCGGTGGTGCTGAACAGCTTTTCATTCCGGAACATTGATAACCTGCAGGATACGGTAGTGGAGGAGCTGCACTATACGGTGAAGAACGACGTGATCAACGTAGGCGATTTCAGCATGATCAGGCCCCTGTTTGTGGATGTAGCAGTCACTTCCGACATTTTTACTGCGGAGGCCCGGCAGTACCCCTTTGAATACTGGAGCTACGAGAACACCGACCAGTACTTTACCGACATAGACATAGAGCTGCCGGCCGGCAAAGCGTTTGACCAGGTGCCTTCCGATGTGAGCGCAGGTTTTAAGGACATGACCTACCGGCTCACCTACCGGAAAACAGCGCCCAACAAGCTGCATATTGAAAGAAGGTTCATCACCAACCGCAACCAGCTGATCAGCGCTGCCGACTTCAATGAAATGAAGGATTTTTTTAATACGATTGTCAGTGCCGAGCAGAAATATATTTCATTTAAATAGCGCTTGCAGCTTTTTTTCAAACCATTCTCTTTTTGAGATAAAATCGGTTATCTTTGCGCAAAATTTCAGAAACGGTGATTTCCTGCAATCTGTTCAAACATAGTCTGATAGCGCTGTTAGTGGCCCTTAGCACATTTGGAGTGAGTTCATTTGCCCATGCACAAACCCATGAAGAAGGAGAGCATACCGGTGCACAGCATGAACATGCTGCCCCCGGCCATGAAGCGCAGGAAGAAAAGAAAGGTTTTGACGCCAAGGAAGTGATCCTGGGCCACGTAAAGGACGCCCATGACTGGCATCTGATGGATATCGGGGAAACGGCCGTTACCCTGCCGCTGCCGGTGATCATTTACAACCCGGAGCGCGGGCTGTCTGCATTTTCCTCCTCCCGGTTCCACCACGGCCATGCCTCCTACGATGGCTACCGCCTGGTGAATGCCCACTACCTGCATGAAAAAGGACTGGACCCTAAAGCATACCAGGAAGGAAAGATCATAGCCGTGGATGCCAACGACATGCCCACCGGCGAAAAGATCTACGACTTTTCCATTACCAAGAATGTCACTTCCATGTTAGTAGGCGCCATTCTGCTGGTGGTGCTGATGCTGAATGTGGCCAAAGCCTATAAGATACGCGGGGCCAGGCAGGCGCCCAAAGGCTTCCAGAGCCTGATGGAGCCGGTGATCATTTTCATGCGCGACGAAGTGGTAAAACCCAATATTCCCGGCAAGCATTATGAAAGGTATGTGCCTTTTATACTGACCATATTTTTCTTTATCCTGATCAACAACCTGCTGGGCCTGCTGCCCGGCTCTGCCAACGTAACCGGTAACCTGGCCTTTACGGCGGCGCTGGCCATTATCAGCTTTATCGTGATACTCTTCAGCTCCAACAAGCATTACTGGGGCCATATATTCAACCCCCCCGTGCCCTTTGGCGTTAAGTTCATCCTGGCGCCGGTGGAGCTGATAAGCGTATTTACCAAGCCTGTTTCCCTGATGATCAGGTTGTTTGCCAACATGCTGGCAGGGCACATTATTATTCTGAGCATTATTTCACTGGTGTTTATATTTGGCTCCCTGCATAAAGCAGCCGGTTACGGGTTTTTGCCCATCACCATCCTGTTCAATATCGTGATGATGCTGCTGGAGCTGCTGGTGGCCTTTATCCAGGCCTTTATCTTTGCCAACCTCACGGCCGTATTTATCGGGCAGGCAATGGAAGGCGCGCATGACGAGCACCATTAAGCATTTTGTACGAAAGACATTTATTAATTAACACATATATATATTAAACTATGGCTCTTTTAACAATTTTATTGCAGGCTGCTGCCAGTTCTGGTCTGGCCCAGGCCGGTGGTGCTATCGGTGCCGGTATTGCTGCTATTGCTGCCGGTATTGGTGTAGGTAACATCGGTAAGAGCGCGCTGGAATCCATCGCCCGCCAACCGGAAGCTGCTAACGACATCCGTGCAAACATGATCCTGGCTGCGGCGCTGGTAGAGGGTGTGGCCCTGTTCGGCGTTATCGCAGGTCTGTTGGCAGTAGTGCTGTAAGACAAAACTGGTTACTGCATCCGGCGCACAGGGCAAAGGATGCAGTAATTTAAAGTGAATGGTCAGTAGTGAAAAGTGAATTTACCAGCTTCTTTTCACTATTCACTTTTCACTATTCACCAAATTTAATAAACTCTGAAATATGGACCTGTTACAGCCCGCTTTAGGCTTGTTTACCATTTCGTTTTTGATTTTCATTATTGTTTTCCTCATCCTGAAGAAATTTGCCTGGAAACCCATTCTTTCTACCCTGAAGGAAAGGGAAACCTCCATTGCAGACTCCATTGCTGCAGCGGAAAGGGTGAAGGAAGAAATGGCGCAGATGAAGGCAGAGCACGAGCATGTGCTGGCAGAAGCCAAGGCCGAGAGAAGCAAGATCCTCAAGGAAGCGAAAGAGGCCAAGGACCAGATCATCAGCGAAGCAAAGACGCAGGCGCAGGCAGAGGCCAAAAAGATCATCAACGAAGCCTACACTGCTATTGAGAACCAGAAGCTGGCAGCCCTTACCGACGTGAAGAACCAGGTGGGCACCCTGGTGATAGAAGTGGCAGAGAAAGTGCTGCGCAAAGAGCTGTCTGACAAAGCCGCACAGGAACAGTATATTAAACAACAGGCAGAAAACATTAAACTTAATTAGTTAATATGTAGATATGCAGATGTGCAAATGCCTGCACATCTGCACATCTGCACATTCGCACATTAATTTATGCAAAATCCCCGTCTCGCATCCCGGTATGCAAAATCTTTGGTGGATCTGGCCTCCGAAAAAGGCCAGCTGGAAGCGGTGCGCGCAGATATGCTGGTGCTGCAGCAGATCATTCGAGGCAGCCGCGATGTGGCGAATTTGCTCAAAAGCCCCATCATTAAACCGGATAAAAAGCAGAAAATACTTTCCGCCATCCTCGAAGGAAAGATAAGCGACATTACCGCAGCCTTTATCCGCCTGCTGGTAACCAAAAACCGCGAGAGCAGCCTGGCAGAGATCACTACCGAATTTGCCCGGCAGTATAACCAGCTGAAAAATATCAGCAAAGTGAAGATCACTACTGCAATCCCGCTGGACAGCGCCATCCTGGGTGCCATTAAGCAGAAGGTGGAAGCAGGTACCGATAAGACCATAGAGATGGAAACGGTGGTGGAGCCGGACCTGATAGGTGGTTTTGTGCTGGAAACAGAAGACAGGCTGTACGACGCTTCTGTGCTGCGTGATCTGAAAGATATCAGGAAGCAGTTCACACAAAACATTTACACACCTAATATCAAATAAGCAATTACCCTTTTAAAAAAGCATAATTATGGTTGAGATAAAACCTGATGAAATTTCGGCGATATTGCGCCAGCAATTAAGCAACTTCAATGCTGCTGCCGACCTGGAAGAGGTGGGTACAGTGTTGCAGGTGGGCGACGGTATTGCCCGTATATATGGACTGAACAATGTGCGTTACGGTGAGCTGGTGGAGTTTGAGAACGGCGTAAAGGCCATCGCCCTGAACCTGGAGGAAGATAACGTAGGCGTGGTGCTGATGGGCGAATACTCCGAAATAAAAGAGGGAAATAAAGTACGCCGTACCGGCCGTATCGCTTCCATTAAAGTGGGCGAAGGGCTGGTAGGCCGTGTGGTAAATACCCTGGGCGAGCCGATTGACGGTAAAGGCCCTATTAGCGGCGAGTTATACGAAATGCCGCTGGAGCGTAAAGCCCCCGGCGTTATTTACCGCGAGCCGGTAAAGGAGCCGTTGCAAACCGGTATCAAGGCTATTGACGCCATGATCCCCGTGGGCCGCGGACAGCGTGAGCTGGTGATCGGCGACCGCCAGACCGGCAAGACGGCCATCTGTATAGATACCATCATCAATCAGAAAGAATTTTACGATGCAGGCAAGCCTGTGTATTGCATATACGTAGCCATCGGACAGAAAGCCTCCACCATTGCAGGTGTAATGAAAACCCTGCAGGACAACGGTGCAATGGCGTACACCACCATAGTGGCCGCCTCTGCTTCCGAACCGGCTCCCCTGCAGTTCTACGCCCCGTTTGCCGGCGCCGCTATCGGCGAGTTCTTCCGCGATACCGGCCGGCCCGCGCTGATCGTATATGATGACCTCTCCAAACAGGCCGTAGCTTACCGCGAGGTGTCCCTGCTGCTGCGCCGCCCCCCCGGCCGTGAGGCGTATCCGGGCGACGTATTCTACCTGCACAGCCGCCTGCTGGAACGTGCCGCCAAGATCATTGGCAAAGATGATATTGCCCAGCAGATGAACGACCTGCCGGACTCTATCAGGCACCTGGTAAAAGGCGGCGGCTCCCTGACAGCCCTGCCTATCATTGAGACCCAGGCCGGCGACGTATCCGCCTACATTCCCACAAACGTGATCTCCATTACCGACGGACAGATATTCCTGGAATCCAACCTGTTCAACTCCGGTATCCGTCCTGCTATCAACGTGGGTATCTCTGTAAGCCGCGTAGGTGGTAATGCGCAGATCAAATCTATGAAGAAAGTGGCCGGTACCCTGAAACTGGACCAGGCGCAGTACCGCGAAATGGAGGCCTTCTCCAAGTTTGGCGGTGACCTGGATGCCGCTACCAAGGCGGTGCTGGACAAAGGCGCGCGCAACGTGGAGATACTGAAACAGGCACAGTTCAGCCCCTATCCGGTGGAAAAGCAGGTAGCGATCATCTACCTGGGTACCAACGGGCTGTTGCGCGAAGTGCCGGTTAGGAATGTAAAGGCTTTTGAGGAAGCCTTCCTGCATGAAATGGAAGTGCGCCTGCCAGACGTGCTGGCCGAGTTCAAGAAAGGTGCCCTGCCTGAAGAGGGCATCAAGAAGATGGTAACGCTGGCCAACGAGTTGAAGCCAAGGTTTGCCTAAGTATAGCATAATCAATATGTATAGCAGGGTCCCGCTTATTGCCGGGACCCTTTTTTATTCCAGCCGCTCACCCATCCTCCCCACCCATCTGCACATCCGCACATCCTCCCATCTCCCCATCCTCCACCGTCTTTCCCCCTGCTTTTACCGGTCCCTTCCCTGCCTCAACCGATTTGTTTATAATGTAGTTTTGTTTATAGTGTAAACTAAATTAGCTTTGATCTGAATCCCGACCGATGATGTGGAAACTATATTGCCATCTTGTAGCATTCCTCTGCCTGCCGGCGCTACTGGCTGCGCAGCACAAAATTTCCGGCAAGATCACGGACGCCAGGAAAAAGCTCCTTCCCGGCGTGAACATCTATATAAAAGGCACTTACGACGGTGCTACGGCAGCAGCCGACGGCAGCTTTTCCTTTACTACCACTGCCCGGGGGCTGCAGGTGCTGGTGGCCAGCCTGATGGGCTACCAGACCCTGGAGCAGCCGGTGAACATCAGCGGCCCCCTGCAGCTCACGCTGATGCTGAAAGCATCCGTCAGTGAGCTGAAGGCCGTGACCATCTCCGCTGGCAGCGTGGAAGCCAGCAATGACAAGCAGCACACCGTGCTAAAACCCCTGGACATTGTGACCACGGCCGGCGCCACAGCGGATATCGTGAATGCAATTAAAACCCTGCCCGGCGCCCAGCAGACCAATGACCGCGAGGGCCTGTTTGTACGCGGGGGCACCGGCTATGAAACACAGATATTCATTGACGGCCTGCTGGTCAGGAATCCCTTCTTCACCAGCCTGCCCGATATGCCCGGCAGGGGCCGTTTTTCGCCCTTCCTCTTCAAGGGTACTACTTTCAGCAGCGGCGGCTACTCCGCGCAATACGGGCAGGGGCTTTCCTCGGCGCTGGTGCTGGAATCCGAGGACCTGCCCACGCAATCGTCCTACAGCCTGGGCGCTTCCCTGATCGGGATCAGCGGCGGCCTGGATGAGCTGACGAAAGACAAAAAAGGCTCCTACGGAATAGAGGTGGACTACACCAACCTGGGCCCGTACTTTAATGTGGCCAAACCCAACCAGGCGCCCACCAGGGACCCGGAGATACTGGGCACCTCCCTGAACTTCCGCCGCAAAACATCCGCCACCGGCATGGTCAAATTCTACGGCTACGGTAACTGGAGCAGGATGGGCTTCCGCAAGAACAGCATAGAATATCCGGGCTACCAGGAGGAGTTTGACGTGCGTAACCAGAACATATATACGAACCTCACCTATAAGGAAAGCCTGGGCAACGGCTGGCGGCTGAACAGCGGCTTTTCCTTCAGCACCAACAGCGATAGGATAAAAACAGATACTATTGAAAAAACAAGGCCCACTCATATCCGCGGCCTTTCCAGCCTCAGCCAGGTAAGGCTGATGTTTACCAGGGCCCTGGGCGTGCTCTCCACGCTGCGCCTGGGCGGAGAGTACCAGTACGCTGTGGAGAACTCTACCTTCAATGCTTACCGCGCCGATTACGTGGATAACTACTCCGCCGCCTTTGCGGAAACGGATATTTATTTTACTCCCCGCTTTGTGGGCCGCTTTGGCGGGCGCATGGAGTATACTTCCATACTGGCGAAAATGAGCCTGGCGCCCCGCGTGTCGCTGGCTTACAAGCTGGACGATCACAGCCAGTTCTCCGTTGCCTACGGGGATTATTACCAGAAGCCGGAGCCGCAGTACCTCCGCTTCAACCGCAACCTGGACTATATGAAGGCCACCCACTACATTGCCAGCTTTCAGCGCATCGCCGGCGATTATACCTTCCGGATGGAAGCATTCTACAAAAAGTACAGGAACCTGGTAAAGACGGTACCAGATACCGGCACCACCGGCACCGGCTATGCCAGGGGCATAGAGCTTTTCTGGCGCGACCGCAAGACCATTAAGAACCTGGACTACTGGGTATCTTACTCCTACCTGGATACCAAACGCAATTACCTGTACTACCCCTACGAGGTGCAGCCCGATTTTGCAGCCAGGCATACCGCCAGCCTGGTGGTGAAGAAATATTTTCCCGGGATATCCACCAACGTTGGCGCCACTTACAGTTTTGCCAGCGGCCGGCCGTATTACAATCCCAATCTGCCGGAAAGCAAATTCATGTCGGAAAGAACGATCGATTATAACACCCTGGGTCTGAGTGCCAGCTACCTGACCACCATTGGCAAGGCATTTACCGTGTTCGTGCTGTCGGTTACCAATGTGCTGGACATCAAGCAGGCGTACGGCTACCGCTATTCCTCGGACAGGCTGCGCAGGGAGGAGATCGTGCCCAATGCGCCCCGCTTCCTGTTTGTAGGCATGTTCATGAACTTTGGTATAGACCGGCGGCAGGATATTATCAATAACCTGTAAATCTTAAACCCGCAAAATAAAAACGAGTATGAAACACTTCAGAACACTCAGTCTTATCCTGTTTGCCGTGCTTATGGCCCTGGCAGCCGGCGCGCAAAGCCCGCAGTACCAGGAGGCCATGGCCAAACAGGTGGCCCTGCTGGACGAAGGCAGCAGCTACAACCCGCAGACCATGCTGGAAATATCCAACACCTTTGAGCGCATTGGCGCTACGGAAAAGGACCAGTGGCTGCCGTATTACTATGCAGCGTATGCACAGGTCATGTCCGCCTTTATGCAGGAAAATGACAAGGAAAAGATGGATGCGCTGGCAGACCAGGCAGAGGTGAATATTGGCAAGGCGGAGGCGCTCCAGCCCGACAACGATGAGATAGCCTGCATTAAGTCCATGATCGCTACTGTCCGGATCTCTGTAGATCCGCCTACCCGCGGGCAGCAATACGGCCCCGAATCCGGCGCGCAGCTTATGAAGGCCAGGGAGCTGAACCCCGGGAATCCCCGCGTATACCTGCTGGAAGGACAGGCATTGTACTATACGCCGGAACAGTTTGGCGGAGATAAAGTGAAAGCAAAAAAGGTGCTGGAAGAGGCCCTGCAAAAATTTGCCGCCTTCAAGCCTGCCAGCAATATTGCGCCGCACTGGGGCGAAGCCCGCGTAAAGCAGCTGCTGGCGGAAATGAATTAAGCATGAATAATTGATAATACACGCAGGAAAGTGTTATAATGCAGCACCGGCGCTGCGTGTATTATTAATTATTAATTATTTTAGTGCTGTTAACTATTGAACCTTAGGCTGGTGATGATGTATTTTAAAGACCTGGACCCTGTTTTACATTCGCAGTTGCGCCTGGCCGTTATGTCCGTGCTGGTGGGCGGCCAGGAAGCAGAGTTTACCCTGCTGAAAGAGCGGACCAATGCCTCAGCAGGCAATCTCAGCGTACAGATCAATAAGCTGAAGGAAGCCGGCTATATCGAAGTGATCAAGCAGTTCCGGGACAACTATCCGCAGACGCTATGCAAGATCACTCCCCGTGGCAAAAAGGCTTTTGATGCTTATGTGACCGCTATACAATCCTACCTGAACGCGGGAAAATCTGGTTGAGCTGTTTATCCTCACTGCGATCCTACTTCAGTTGCAAGGGGTAACTTTATGAAAAGCCATAGATTCGGCCTTCATTCAAAATGTTACTCCCATGAATACCCCTGAATCCAAGTTGAGGGTGGCACCCACCTCGGCATTAGTATTGTCGTACGTAAGGGAGCTATACCAGGACGGCCTGAGCGGTAAGTATATGCGGCATATTGATCTCAGCGCTGTACAGGAGCTGGTGACAGCAGTGGACCAGGTGAGCACGCAGTTGGGTCCCATTATCCAGCTGCGGAAAAAAATGGTCCGCTACCTCATCAAGCAGTTCATTAACCGGTATCCGAGGCAGCAGGTGTGCATCATTGCCGCCGGGCTTGATCCGCTGGGCCTTACCCTGGCAGAGGATTATCCCATGCTGGTAACCGGCATTTATGAAGTGGACCAGGCCTGGATGCAGGAAAAGAAGGGGATCTACCGCAAAATAGCTTCCCATTTGCCGCTGCCGGTCACTATCCAGGCAGACATCACCAATACCATACAGCTGATACGGCAGCTGCGTGATGCAGGGTATGATGCTTCCCTGCCCACCCTCATTATATTTGAAGGTATTATCCACTACATTTCGGAAGAGCAGTTCCGTGATATCATGCAGTGCTTTACCACCCGGAACGGGCGCAATACCGTGATTATGGATTACCTATTGGTGGAGGAGGAGATCGCTTCGCTCCGTTTCCGGAAGATGGCCGCGGGGATGGTGGCCGTGGCGGAAAAGGCCCTGAACGTGGATCTCCACCGGTACAGCCGTAAAAAGATATTGAACATACTGGAACTGCTGAACGCAGAGGTCTATAATATTTACGATATGCAGGCCGCGGAATATATCATGCAGGGGCAGAACCAGCTGTATCACAAGCCAGGGGACGGGGTGCTGGAAATGGCGGCCTTCCACCTGTAGCGGTTAGCTACCAGCTTCTAGCTGTTGGCCATGCTACATTTATTATGGATATCAGCCAGCTAACAGCCAATGGCTAAACAAGCTGCTTACTCCGATGCCAGCTCCATCTTTTTCAGTGGATTACGGGTGTTTTCCGCATATTGCTCGCGCTTTTCCAGGATATCCAGGCAACCGAAGATGGCCTGGCGGAAAGAAGCGGCGTCGGCCAGGTTCTTGCCTGCAATGTCAAAGGCTGTGCCGTGGTCCGGGGAGGTGCGCACAATGGGCAGCCCGGCGGTATAGTTGATGCCGTGGCCGGCTGCCAGTGACTTGAAAGGGATCAGGCCCTGGTCGTGGTACATGGCCAGCACGCCGTCAAACTGCTCGTACATGCTGCGGGCAAAGAAAGCATCGGCGCTGTACGGGCCAAAGGCCAGTATACCGCTGGTCTTGGCCTGGTTAATGGCCGGTATGATCTGCTGGATCTCTTCCTGGCCTATCAGGCCCTCATCGCCGGCGTGAGGGTTCAGTCCCAGCACTGCAATACGAGGCTTGTCTATGCCAAAATCCTTTACCAGGCTGTCTTTCATCAGCTGCAGCTTGGCCAGTATATTTTCCCGGGTTACATATTGCGCTACCTCTGCCACCGGCACATGCTCGGTGAGCAGGCCAATGCGCATATTGTCCGCCGTCATGAACATCAGCACATCTTTGGCGTTGAAGGCGTCCCGCAGGAAAGGCGTATGACCGGTATAGTTAAAGTTGGCGTTCTGGATGTTCTTTTTATGAATGGGTGCTGTTACCAGCCCCTGTAAATGCCCGTCCTTCAGGCACTGGATGGCTACGGACAGGGAGCGGGCCGCATATTTGCCACCGGTGTCGTTCAGCACGCCCGGCGTTATCTGCACCTCTTCTTCCCAGCAGTTAAAAACGTTTACCTGCTTGTGATTCAGGCGGGTAAACTCTTTCAGGCTCTGGTAGTTGAAATTGCTCTCGTTCATCAGCTTCCGGTAGAAATTGACGGTCTTGTTGGAAGCAAAGATCACCGGTGTGCAGAACTCCAGCATCCTGCTGTCTGCAAAGGTCTTGATGATCAATTCTGTGCCTATGCTGTTGATATCACCTACCGTGATACCGATTACTGGTTTGTTGATATGCGTGTTACTCATGCTTAAAACGCCAAATAGCTTACAAATATAGTAACTTTGCCCCTTAACCATGTATACGCTTAAAAAATCGCTGGGGCAGCACTTCCTGAAGGATGAGCAGATGTGCAGCAAGATAGTGCGGGCATTGCCCGTAACGGAAGGCTGGCAGGTGCTGGAAGTAGGGCCGGGCGCCGGCGCCATTACCAAGTACCTCCTGCAGCTGCCCGGTATAGATTTCAGGGCCGTAGAGCTGGATATGGAAAAGGTGCAGTACCTGGAGCAGACCTACCCCGAAATAAAGGGCCGGCTGATCCACCGGAGCTTCCTGGAGATACCGCCGCCTTTTGAGGGGCCTTTCGCCGTGATCGGCAATTTCCCTTACAACATATCTTCCCAGATCATGTTCCGCATACTGGAATGGAAGGAGCAGGTGCCCCTGGTAGTGGGCATGTTCCAGAAAGAGGTGGCCCAGCGCATAGCTGCAGGGCATGGCGGTAAGGACTACGGTATCCTGAGCGTGCTGATACAGGCCTTTTACCGGGTGGAGTACCTGTTTGAGGTGCATGAGCAGTGCTTTACACCGCCGCCCAAGGTAAAATCCGCCGTGATACGGCTTACCCGCCTGGAGCAGCCGTATGATATTGCCAGTGAGCGCCGGTTCTTTACCCTGGTGAAAACGGCGTTCAACCAGCGGCGCAAGCAGTTGCGCAACCCCCTGAAAGCATTATTTGACAAATCATATCTGCAGGACAGCATTTTCAGCAAAAGGGCGGAGGAGCTGACCGTGGCAGACTTTGTAGCACTATCCCATAAGATGATATGAACAGCAAAGTTTTAATTACCGCAAGGGTACATGAATATTTGATCAACAGACTGGAGGGAAAAGGATATGAAGTGATCTACCGCCCTTCCGTTACCTATGATGAGGCCATGCAACTGCTGCAGGACTGTATTGGCCTGATAGTGACCACCCGCCTGCGGGTAGACAAGGCGCTGCTGGACCATGCGCCCCTGCTGCAGTGGATAGGCCGCCTGGGCTCCGGTATGGAGCTGATAGACGTGCCTTATGCAGAGAGCAGGGGCATCCGCTGCGTGAGCAGCCCTGAGGGCAATTGCGATGCTGTAGGGGAGCAGGCCCTGGGCATGCTGCTCTGCCTGCTTAACAACGTGCTGAAGAGCAACCTGGAGCTGCGCCGCGATATCTGGGAGCGGGACGGCAACCGCGGGTATGAGCTGAATGGCAAAACCGTGGGCATTATTGGCTATGGGCACACCGGCGCCGCCTTTGCCCGCAAGCTGCAGGGCTTTGACGTGCAGGTGCTGGCCTACGATAAATATAAAAAGGGCTTCAGCGCAGGTTATGTGCAGGAAGCCACCATGGAAGATATCTATGCAAAGGCGGATGTGGTGAGCATTCACCTGCCGCTGACAGACGAAACCCGCCACCTGGCCAATGCCGCCTTTTTCAACGCTTTTGCAAAGCCCACCTGGTTCCTCAATACCGCCCGGGGCAAAATAGTGCATACGGCCGACCTGATCACTGCCCTGGAAGCAGGCACCCTGGCCGGCGCCGGCCTGGACGTGCTGGAAAACGAAAAGCTATCCACCTACTCCGAAACAGAGCGCCGCCAGTTTGAGCGCCTGCTGCAGCTGCCCAACGTAGTGCTTACCCCGCACATTGCCGGCTACTCCCACGAAGCAAGTATTAAAATGCCTGCTTATGTGTTGGATAAGTTGGGAATTTAGTTGGCTGGTATTGAAAATTGGCTATATTTGCGAAACATACAACATAGTACAACGCTTCTGTGCAAATGGAGGCGTTGATTTTTTTTTCTTATCTCTAAAACCCAAAAGTTATGTCTGGCGTCAACTATGTTACGAAAGAAACCCTTGAGCAAATGAAAGATGAGCTGAATACGCTCAAAACCAAGGGTAGGGCGGAAATTGCCAGGGCTATTGCAGAAGCCAGGGAGAAGGGCGACCTGAAGGAGAATGCGGAGTATGATGCAGCAAAGGAAGCCCAGGGCCTGCATGAAGCCAAAATAGCTTCTCTCGAAAATGCGATCGCTACTGCCAGGGTAGTGGAAGCAGATGCGATCGATACGTCAAAGGTGTCTATATTGTGCAAGGTTACCATTACCAATGTAGCCAATAAAAAAACCATGACCTACCAGCTGGTGTCCGAAACCGAAGCGGACCTCAAAGCCGGTAAGATATCCGTTACCTCTCCCATTGGCAAAGGCCTGCTGGGCAAGCAGGTAGGCGAGATCGCCGATGTAAAGGCGCCTAATGGGAATATCAAGTTCAAGATCGATCATATTACCGTTTGATAAACTGATACGCGCATCCACACGTCCCGTTCGCAACTTCCGGACGGGATTTTTTTTCCAAACCCAATCTTATCGTCCTATGTCAGTGTTTACCAAGATCATCAAAGGTGAGATACCCAGCTACCGGATAGTGGAAAACGACCGTTTCTACGCATTCCTGGACATTTTTCCCTTAGTAAAGGGGCATACGCTGGTAGTGCCCAAGCTGGAGGTGGACCGCTTCTTTGATGTGCCCGAGGACCTGCTGGCGGAGTACCTGGTGTTTGCCCGGCCCATTGCCAAAGCGCTGGAGCATATTTTCCCCTGCAACCGCGTAGGGATCAGCGTGGTGGGGCTGGAGGTGCCCCATGCGCATATGCACCTGATACCGATCAATTCGGCAGATGACATGAACTTTGCACGTCCGAAGCTGAAATTGTCTGAGGCGGAGTTTAAGGAAGTGCAGGAAAAGATCAGGGCAGAGATGTCGAGACATTAGGGGCGTGGGGTACATTGAAACGGAAGCCTACGCCATGCAGGGTTTCCAGCTTTATATCCGGGTCTGACTTAAAGTATTTCCGCAGCTTGGTAATGAACACATCCATGCTGCGGCCCAGGAAATAATCGTCTTTCCCCCATACATTGAAAAGGATGTCTTCCCGCTTCAGGGCCTTGTTGGCGTTCTCGCACAGGTACCGGAGCAGGTCCGCCTCCTTTTGCGTAAGGGTAATGGACTTCTGCTCCACGCTGTCGTGCAGCCGCAGATCGTTATAGTCAAAGGTAAGCCTGCCGATCACATACCGGGAGGGCTTGGCGGCCTGGCTGGCCTGTACCATGTTCTTGGTCCGCTTCAGGAACACCTCTATGCGCAAGAGCAGCTCCTGCAGGTTAATGGGCTTGGTGATATAGTCGTCCGCACCGGTCTTGAAACCTGCAATCTTGTCCTCCACCATGGATTTGGATGTGATAAAGAGGATGGGGATCACGTCGTTTCGTTTACGGATCTGCCTGGCCAGCTCAAACCCGTGATCTTTTTCAGGAACGCCTCCCTTTTTGGGGATCATCACATCCAGCAGGCAGATGTCGAAAGTCCGGTGCTGGAATTCCTCCCAGGCCATCAGCCCGTCGGTACAATGCCTTACCTCATAGCCGTACTCTTCCAGTCTGCGTTTTGTTACCGCACCCACACTCTGATCATCTTCCACAAATAGGATTCTTGCTTTCATAGTTGCAGTGATGCTGATTAATATAAAATGTCATGTTTTTTACCATAACCTCTATTAATGGTAATCATTTGTAATGGCTCTGTCCCGGGCCCACTTAGCATGGAGTTACTAAGAAGATTTTGAGTCAAAGTAAACACAATTTCTGAATTTTAGAAACTAATAACCGCCCGCTATTCTGTCAGGGTGCTGTTGCATGAACTGTTCCCAACCTTTCGCTTTGGAGACGGCGGAAAGGGGGCTGGTTTCCTGGAAAAAATGACAAACGGCTACAGCCAGCGCATCCGTGGCATCCAGGAAATCAGGCCGTTCGGAGAACAGCAGTATGCGTTGTAACATTTGCCATACCTGCTCCTTGTCTGCATTACCATTACCTGTTATGGATTGTTTCACTTTTTTCGGGGAATATTCTGCTACAGAAAGTCCCGCGTGCATGGCCGTGGCGATCGCTACGCCCTGCGCCCGGCCCAGCTTCAGCATGCTCTGCACGTTCTTGCCAAAAAAAGGGGCTTCAATAGCACAACAGTCGGGTTGGTAGGTAAGTATCAGTTCCTGGATACAGGTATGTATCATTTGAAGCCTTTCATAGTGATCCTTATGACCGGATAGTTTTAGCACATCCATTTTAATAAGACTGGCCGTTCTTCCCTGTACCTGTATAAGGCCATACCCCATTACCAGCGTACCCGGATCTATCCCCAGAATTATTTTTGACTTCTTTGCCAACCGCAGTTTATTTTTGCCAAAATCTTGAATGTCTGAACAAAAGTACCAAAATAATTCTCAATTACCTGTTAGGCGCAGGCCTTTTTAGCTGGCTGGCCTATTCCATATACATGCAGGTAAAGCTACAGCCCAACCTGGCTTCCTCCTTAAAGCAAATGGCCTTTACCCTCCAGCAGAAGGGGGGCGTAGCCCTTGCCCTGGTGCTGATACTCATGCTTTTTAACTGGGGGCTGGAGGCGCGCAAATGGCAGCTGCTGGTAAGATCGCTGGAGCCGGTATCCTTTCTGCGGGCCTTCAGCGCCATCCTGACCGGCGTATCCCTGTCCATCAATACGCCTAACCGTATAGGCGAGTACGGTGGACGCATGCTTTACATCAGCAACCAGAACAAGCTGAGATCTATAGCCGCTGCCGTAGTAGGCAGCCTGAGTCAGCTGATCATTACTATTATCTTTGGGTTAACAGGGCTGATCTACTATATCAACAACTTCCCACTGGTAAAGGCTCACGGCTATTTTGCCCCCAACTTCTGGGAAAAAATTCTGCTGGGCCTACTGGTGGTTATTGGCGCCTTAATTATAATATTATATTTTCGGTTGCAGATTATAGTGGCCATCTTTGAAAGGATACCGGCTTTAAGGAAGGCAAAGGTATTTGTACAGATCATAACCCGTTATACAACTGCGGAATTGCAGTATCTTTTGTTGCTTTCTGCCTGCAGGTACGTGGTCTTCTCGGCACAGTATTTGATTTTATTAGATACGTTTGGCGTTGAAATGCTGTGGTGGCAAGGCTTTATGATGAATGCGGTCACCTACCTGGTCATGGCGCTGGTCCCCACCATCGCCATAGTGGAGATAGGGCTGAGAGGAAAGGTAAGCCTCTATTTCCTGGGCCTGTTAAGCGCAAATACGGCGGCTATCATAGCTGCCACAGTAGGTATCTGGCTGATAAACCTGCTTTTACCGGCTATAGTGGGCAGTGTACTGCTATTAGGAGTAAAGATTTTTAAGGATAAATAAGAGCCATCTATGAGGTATTTTATACTCATATTTTTACTGGTAGGTTTATTGCACAGTTATCCCGCTAAAGCCCAAAATGAGTTTTGTGGTGTTACCAATGGAAGTTTTCAACCCGGAGAGCAGATCACCCTCAAAGTGTTTTACCGGCTCAGTGGCGTATATGTAGGAGCAGGGGAGGCCACTTTTAACTGCCGGCTCGAAAAGCTGAACGGCAGGGACGTATACCACCTGATAGGAGAAGGCAAGACCTACCGGGCCTATGATTGGTTCTTCAAAGTGCGCGACAGGTACGAGAGCTATGTGGACACTGCCACGCTGAAGCCCCTGAAGTTCATCCGCAATGTAAGCGAGGGCGGTTATAAGATATACAACAACGTTACCTTTAACCACGCCCAGCACACCGCCACCAGCACCAATGGCACCTTTAAGGTGCCGGACTGCGTACAGGATGTGATCAGCGCCGTGTACTACGCCCGCAATATCGACTTCAACAAATATAAGCCCAACGACAAGATACACTTTGATATGTTCCTGGACGACGAGGTGTATAACATCTATATCCGTTACATGGGAAGGGAGGAAGTGAATACCAAGTTCGGCAAGTTCCGGGCCATACGGTTCAAGCCCCTGCTGATCAAAGGCACCATGTTCCAGGGCGGGGAGCAGATGGACGTATGGGTGAGCGATGATGCCAATAAAGTGCCTCTGCGCATACAGAGCGCCATTTCCGTAGGCAGCATTGTGGTGGACATGATCGGTTACAAGAACCTCCGGCACGCCTTCTCCTCGCTAATAAAGAAACGTTAAAATGCAGCCTGCAGGCAGCTGATCAGTAGCTGCCCGCAGCCCTGAACCGCTATAAAATTCTATATTTGTCCAAACTATAATCCATATGGAAGAGCGTAAACCAAAAATATTGCTGGCGGAAGATGATACCAACCTGGGTATGGTGCTGAAGAACTACCTGGAGCTGAACGACTACGATGTAGAACTGTGCCGCGACGGTATCCTGGCGCTGGCGGCTTTCAGGCGCGATAAATTTGACCTGTGCCTGCTGGATATTATGATGCCCAATATGGACGGTTTCAAGCTGGCGGAAGAGATAAGGGACGTAGACCCGGACATTCCCCTGTTCTTCCTGTCTGCCAAAACCATGAAGGAGGATATTATCCAGGGATACAAGCTGGGAGCGGACGATTACATTGTAAAACCCTTTGACAGCGAGCTGCTGTTACTGAAGATAAAGGCCATCCTGAAACGTAACCAGGAGCTGAGCAACAAGGAGGAGGAGCAGCACGAATTCTCCATAGGCCGCTATGCCTTCAATGCCCGACTGCGCACGCTTACCCGCAACGGGGAATCGCACACGCTTTCTCCCAAGGAGAACGAGCTGCTGCGCATGCTCTGCGAACACAAGAACGACCTGCTGCCCAGGGAGCTGGCCCTTAAAAAGATATGGGGCAGTGATACCTACTTTAACGGCCGCAGCATGGACGTATACATTGCCAAGCTGCGCAAGTATCTTAAAGAGGACCCCGATATCGAGATCGTGAATATTCACGGGAACGGGTTCCGGCTGGTGGTGAAAGAAGGATAAGTGATGTGCGGATGTGCAGATGATGGAAAAAATGTGCCCATCCGCTGCATTCCATTTGCACATCCGCACATCTGCACATCCGCACATTAAAATAGCTGCCCCGCACCACCCCTGCTACCCGGTGTTTTCCCCAGGTGTACATACGCTTTTTCCGTTACCTCGCGCCCGCGGGGCGTACGTTTGAGAAAGCCTTCCTGTATCAGGAACGGCTCGTATACCTCTTCCAGCGTGCCGGCTTCTTCACCTACGGCGGTAGCAATGGTGGTAATGCCTACCGGCCCTCCCTTGAAGTTCTCAATGATCACGTTCAGGATGCGGTTGTCCATCTCGTCCAGTCCGTATTCATCCACGTTCAGCGCTTTGAGGCTGAATTTGGCGATGTCCAGGTCAATGGTGCCGTTGCCCATTACCTGGGCAAAGTCGCGCACGCGCCGCAGCAGGCCGTTGGCAATACGGGGCGTGCCACGGGAACGGCGGGCTATTTCCATGGCGGCTTCGGAAGTGATCTTGGTTTGCAGCAGGCCGGCCGCCCGCCAGATGATCTTTTGCAGGGTAGCGGCGTTGTAATATTCCAGCCTTGACTTGATGCCAAAGCGCGACAGCAGCGGGGCGGTAAGCAAACCGCTGCGGGTGGTGGCCCCTATCAGGGTAAAGGGGTGCAGGTTGATCTGTATGGAGCGGGCGCTGGGGCCGCTGTCTATCATAATGTCAATACGGTAATCCTCCATGGCGGAATACAGGTATTCCTCCACCACAGTGCTCAGCCGGTGTATCTCGTCAATGAACAATACGTCCTTGTCTTCCAGGTTGGTCAGCAGGCCGGCCAGGTCGCCGGGCTTTTCTATCACCGGCCCGGATGTTTCCCGGATGTTCACGCCCAGCTCGTTGGACACAATGCGCGACAGGGTGGTCTTTCCCAGTCCCGGGGGGCCGTGGAACAGGATGTGGTCCAGCGCTTCCCCGCGCATCTTGGCGGCCTTGATGAACACTTTCAGGTTCTCAATGATCTGGTCCTGCCCGGAAAAATCCATGATCTCCCGGGGGCGTATGCTATTCTCAAACTCTTTTTCTGCGGCGCTCAGGCGGTGCTCGTCAGGTCTTAAATGCGGATTGGACATAATCAACTGAAAGTGCCCAAAAATACGCAATTATGCCGTATGGGTTTGCTTGTTTATTAGTATATTTATCGGCTATTATATCAGCTTTAATGGTTAGTAGCCGGCTACCGGCCCTTGGCGCCCGGCTAACCGCTAAAAGCCAACAGCTAACCGCTAAATGCTTAAAAAGATACCTCTATGATCAGGATATGGTTAACCAGTGTTGCGCTGCTGGCCCTCAGTACTGTGGCCCGCTCCCAGGACAGCATCAGCAGCAGCGAAGTGGAGCGCATTATTACCACATTGGCGTCTGACGAGATGCAGGGCCGCAAAACCTTCAGCCCCGGGATAGATAAAGCCGCATCCTTTATTGAGCAGGAATTTGAGCAGGCCGGGCTCCGGCCCTGGCAGGGCGCCAAAGGGTTCCGCCAGAACTTTTATATGTACCGTATCAAGCCGGTGTCTGTAGACCTCACCATCAATAATGAAAAACGTATACCCGATGATGTTATCGTGCAAAGCAGCGCAGGCCAGCTTACCTGGAACCAGGAGGGGCAGGTGGCGGAGCAGCACGTAAAAGCCGGCGATAATTTCTATGAGCGGATCCGGGAGCTGCGCCAGCAGAAAGGGAACACCATTGTATGGGTGGATGCGGCCCAGGCCGACGCTTTCCGCCAGTACCGGCAATACCTGCAGAACAGCAACCTGATGGCCGACAGCGCCAACCTGGTGCTGGTGCTGCAGCAGCCTACGGATTCGGCCATACGCAGCGTAAACCTGGAGGTGCGCCAGCAGGTAACGCCCCTGCCGCTTTTTAACGTAGTGGGCATGATACCCGGCAGCAGCAAGCCCGATGAGTATGTGATCTTCTCCGCGCACTATGACCACCTGGGGATCATAGCGCCGGTAGCGCAGGACAGTATTGCCAACGGCGCGGACGATGATGCCAGCGGCACCACGGCCGTGATTGCGCTGGCTTATTATTTCAAGCACCATCCCCCTGCCCGCACCCTGGTATTTGTTGCCTTTACGGGCGAAGAAATGGGCGGTTACGGGGCCCGGTATTTTTCCCGGCAGCTTGATCCTGCCAAAGTGGTAGCCATGTTCAACATTGAAATGATAGGCAAGGAAGCGAAGTTCGGGAAGAACACCGCTTTTATTACCGGCTTTGAACGGTCCGATTTTGGCCAGATATTACAGCGCAACCTGGAACAGTCCGTATTCCGGTTCTACCCGGACCCGTACCCGGAGCAGAACCTGTTCTTCCGTTCGGATAACGCCACCCTGGCCCGGCTGGGCGTGCCGGCGCATACTATCTCCACGGACCAGATCGATAAGGATACCCTGTACCATACAGTAAACGACGAGGTGGAAAGCCTGGACATGGAGAATATTACCAACACCATTAAGGCCATTGCACAAAGCGCTGTATCCATCGTAAACGGCACGGATACGCCCACCCGTATAGTAATGGATAAGCCGAAGTCAACAGTAAAACCTTAGTAATCGAGGTATAACATATAATTAATTTAGTGTAAATTTCAGGACCGTTTGCGTTTTTATCGGAATTAAGGCTTATTTTCATACCTGATTGTCAATTCCCCACATTTAAAACCATATCAAAATGCGACCTCAATTCCACAAGATCTGCGGAGCATTGGCCCTGGCGTCAATACTGTTTGCCTCCGCCTGCTCAAAACAAGATTCCGCCGGCACGACTCCTGCCCCGGACCCTGATGCTGATGGCAAGATCAGTTATGAAATGACTGCTATTAATCCTTCATCCAGGATCAGCGGCGATGCTGCAGGAGCCGAGCGGCTGGCCGCTATTACCAACAACCCTTCCATGGCTAAAACGTCCGGTAGTTTTGACTTTACCTGGACGGAAGTAATGGTGCGGGTAAGAGAAGTAAAATTTGCCGCCAAGAAAGGGAACGACGAAGTTGAGTTCAAATTAAAGACAGACCGCCTGGTAGATGTACTGGAAGCCATTGGTTTCCTGGGTGTGATAGAAATACCCAGGGGCACCTATGAGCACATCAAAGTAGCCGTTAAAATTGCCGGCGACGAAGAAAATCCCGCCGCTATCATGAAAGGGTTTATCACCTGGGAAGGAAATGACATACCTTTCAGCGTGCGCCTGGCCGGGGAGGTTAATTTAAAAGCCAATGCCAAAGACGTTATTGTTTCGGACACCTCCCTTTCCTTTACCGGCAAGCTGAAGCTGGACCTGAAAGTAGTGATGGCCAAGCTGCAGATAGGCGACTTTACCGGCTCTTTCACCAATGGCGAACTGGTGATCAATGTTAATGTAAAGGAAGAAACCGGCAAGAAGATGAAAGACGGACTGGAAAACTGCATGCAGGCAGAACACCTGAGAGACTGATAATGTCATACCAGGTAATGTACAGTACGCAGGAGCCAGGAAGAACGATCGCTTGCCAGGTTGCTTCCTGCTCCTGCTGAAAAGTGAAAGGTGAAAAGTGAATAGTGGTTTTATGCATCACTATTTACTTTTCACCTTTCACTTTTTTCACTGCACTACTATCCTGCTGAGCACGGCAAAATGGTCGGATGCAAAGCGGCCGTGCCAGGTGTTGGAGAGCGTGGCATGCTGCAGCACGCGGAACCTGCCTTTCAGGAAAATGTAATCGATCGGCTGATCGCCCCTTTCTGCCTGCCTGAACCCGTTAAAGGTGCCTTCGGGGCCAAAGTGCGGTGTCCGGCTTACGGCCTTGCTGTCTGTAAAATGCAGCGGATCGCTGTTATCCGTGATCACCCTGATAGGCTCATCGTCCGGGGTGGCATTGAAGTCGCCGGTAATGATGGCTGGTGCTTTGCCGGCTATGGCATGCACCTTTTTCAGCAGCAGGTGAGCGCTTTCCCTGCGTGCCACTGCTCCCCGGTGATCAAAATGCGTATTGAAGTGGAAAAGCACCTTGCCGGTCTTTTTATCCCGGAATTTGCCCCAGGTGACAATGCGGGTAATGGCTGCGTCCCAGCCTTTGCTGCCGGGCACCTCCGGGGTGGCAGAGAGCCAGAAGGTTTCACCCTGTAGCAGCTGCAGGCGGGTAGTGTCATAAAAAATAGCGGAAAATTCGCCTTTTGTCTTCCCGTCGTCCCGCCCTACGCCAATGTATTTGTACTGCGGCAGGCGCTGCTGCAGGTCTGTTACTTGGTCGTACAGGGCTTCCTGCACGCCCAGCAGGTCTGTTTCATGAAAAAGCACGGTGCCGGCCACCCTGTCCTTCCTGTGGGGCCATGCATCCAGGCTGTCGCCGGCATTGTTATACCGGATGTTGAAGGTCATCACCTGCAAGGGTGTCTGTGCTGCTGCTGTAGCGCATACCAGCAGCAGCAGCAGGTACAATAAGCTTGTTTTTCGCATAAAAGAATTCATTAAGCGGTAAAAATAGTAACGGGCGCCAGTAAAGGAGGTATGGCGCCCGTATTATCTTTTTGTGAACGAAGTTGCTTTACACCACTACATTGATCATTCTGCCCTTCACGATCACTACTTTTTTCAGCGCCTTTCCTTCCATCCACTTCTGCACCACCTCGTTGGCCAGCACCTCCTGCTCAATGGAGGCATTGTCTGCATCCAGCGCAAAGCCCATTTCGGTGCGGGTTTTACCGTTGATGGCCACCGGGTATTTAAAGGTGCTTTCCTTCACATACTGTTCGTCAAATACCGGGTAGGCAGCGTCCAGTATGCTGGTGGTATTGCCCAGCAAATGCCACAGCTCCTCGCATATATGCGGGGCAAAGGGCGCCAGCAGCACCAGCAGCGGTTCCAGTATGCTGCGCTTGTTGCACTTCAGGGAGGCCAGCTCGTTCACGCAGATCATGAACTGGCTGACAGCCGTGTTATAGGAAAAGCTGTTGGTATCGCTGTCTATTTTCTGAATGGTTTTGTGCAGTATCTTCAGCTCTTCCGGCGTGGCGGGCGTATCTTTTACGATCAGGCCTTTCTGCTCATCCACGTACAGGCGCCACAGCTTTTTCAGGAAGCGGTGCACGCCTTCAATGCCCTTGGTTTCCCAGGGTTTGGACTGCTCTACCGGGCCCAGGAACATTTCGTACATACGGAAAGTATCGGCGCCGTACTTTTCCACAATGTCGTCCGGGTTAACGGTATTGAACAAACGCTTGCTCATTTTTTCCAGCAGCGTGCCGCAGATATACTTGCCGTCTTCGAGGATGAATTCCGCATCCTGGTAGTCGGTGCGCCATTTCCGGAAAGCGGCGGTGTCCAGCTCCGTACCGTCCACAATGTTCACATCCACGTGCAGCTCGTCTGTTTCGTACTGGTCCTTCAGCCCGTGCGATACAAAGGTATTGGTGCCCCGTATGCGGTACACCAGGCGGGAGCTGCCGCCTATCATGCCCTGGTTGATGATCTTTTTATAAGGCTCGTCAAACCCTATGTAGCCCAGGTCATGCAGCGCTTTGGTCCACATGCGGGAGTACAGCAGGTGCCCTACGGCATGTTCTGTGCCGCCAATGTACACATCTACCTGGTTCCAGTAATCGGTGATCTTCCGGTCTGCAAAAACGGTATCGTTATGCGGGTCCATGTAGCGCAGGAAGTACCAGCTGCTGCCGGCATACCCGGGCATGGTATTGGTTTCGCGGCGTATGCCGGGGGCCAGGTTCACCCAGTCGGCCACATTGGCCAGCGGGCCTTCCCCTTCCTCGCCCGGTTTGTAGTCCTCAATAAAGGGCAGCGCTACCGGCAGCTCCTTTTCATCTACAGGGTAAGCAGCCCCGTTCCTATATACGATCGGGAAAGGCTCGCCCCAGTAGCGTTGGCGGCTGAAGCCGGCATCCCGCATCTTGTAGTTGATCTGCCGTTTGCCGATGCCCATTTCCTCTACCTTGTCTGCCACTAGGTTCATGGCGGTTTTCATGTCCAGCCCGTCCAGGAAGTCGCTGTGCTGCAGCACGGCATCCTTGGTGGGATTGGCTTCTTCGCCGTTAAAGGCTTCGCCGATGATGTTGGTAATGGGAATGTTAAAGTGTTTGGCAAACAGGAAGTCGCGCTGGTCGCCGCAGGGCACCGCCATAATGGCGCCGGTGCCGTAGCCGGCCAGCACGTATTCTGATATCCATACCGGTATGGGCCGCCCGTTGAAGGGGTTGAGCGCATAGGCGCCGGTAAAGCAGCCGGTGATCTGCTTTACCTCGGCCAGCCGTTCCCGCTCGGAGCGGCTTTGCACGTAATCCAGGTATTTTTCCACTTCGGCGCGCTGCTCCGTGGTAGTGATCTGCGATACCAGCTCATGCTCGGGCGCCAGCACCATAAAATCCACGCCGAATATGGTATCCGGGCGGGTGGTATATACCGTGATGTGCTGTGCTGCGTCTTTAATGGCAAAGCGTATTTCGGCTCCTTGGCTTTTGCCGATCCAGTTGCGCTGCATTTCCTTCAGGGCGTCGCTGTAGTCCACCTGCTCCAGCCCTTCCAGCAGCCGGTTGGCGTACTCGGTGATGCGCAGGAACCACTGCCGCATCTTTTTCTTGATCACGGGATGGCCACCGCGCTCGCTCACGCCGTTCACCACTTCGTCGTTGGCCAGCACGGTGCCCAGGGCCGGGCACCAGTTTACCTCCGCATGGGCCAGGTAGGCCAGGCGGTAGTGCATCAGTATTTCCCGTTGCCGGGTCTCGTCATAGCTTTTCCACCCTGCTGCGGTAAACTGCAGGGAGCGGTCGCCGGGGCATTCATGACCGGCATTGCCCTGCTGTTCAAAAATTGCGACAAGCGTGGCAATGCGCTCGGCTTTCCGGGTTTCCCGGTTATACCAGCTGTCAAACAGCTGCAGGAAGATCCATTGGGTCCATTTGTAATAGGCCGGGTCAGAGGTGCGGATCTCGCGTTCCCAGTCAAAGCAGAAACCGATATGATCCAGCTGCCTGCGGAAAGCGTCAATATTCTGCGCGGTGGTTACGGCCGGGTGCTGCCCTGTTTCCCGGGCATATTCCTCGGCCGGCAGGCCAAAGGCGTCGTACCCCATGGGATGCAGCACGTTAAAGCCTTTGAGCCTTTTATAACGGGCATATATATCGGAGGCAATATAGCCCAGGGGGTGCCCCACATGCAACCCGGCCCCGGAGGGGTAGGGGAACATATCCAGCACATAACATTTGGGCTTTGAGGGGTCGTTACTTACCCGGTAAGCATTGGTCTGCTTCCAGTGCTCCTGCCATTTTTTCTCTATATCCCTGTAGTTGTATTCCATTTTGTTAAAAAAATCTGTTGGGATTGGCAAAATTAAACATAACTGTCAATTTTTATTATTTTCGCCGATAAACTCTAGGTTTAATGGCGCAACCGGGAAAATCATCAGCAAAGAAATCCAAACCTTCCTACTTGTACTCTATCATCGGCGTTGCCCTGGTATTGTTCCTGCTGGGCACCCTGGGCCTGATCATTATCCATGCCAACAGGCTGAGCGCTTATTTCAAGGAGAGCATAGAGGTGCAGGTTGTTTTGCGGGATAATGTGAAAGAGGAGCAGGCAAAGGCCCTGCGGGACTCTATTGCCCAAAAGCCTTATGTAAAGTCCATAGAATATGTATCCAAGGATATGGCTGCGGAGCGCTTTAAAAAGGAGTTTGGCGAGGACTTCATTAACCTGCTGGAATACAATCCCTTATATGCCAGCATTAACATCAAGGCCAATGCCAGCTATGTGAATGCGGACAGCCTGCGCGCCATTGAAAAGCACCTGACCAGCCAGCCCATTGTACGGGAAATATCCTACCAGCGCCTGCTGGTGGACAAGCTGAACGAGAACGTACGCAAGATCGGCTTTGTAATGCTGGCCATCAGCGCCCTGCTGGCCCTGGTGGTGATTGTGCTGATAGATAACACCATACGGCTGGCCATGTTCAGCAACCGCTTCCTGATCAAGACCATGCAAATGGTGGGCGCCACCCGCTGGTTCATTGCCAAGCCATTTGATGTGCGCAGCATCATTAACGGTGCGCTGAGCGCAGTGATCGCTATTGCCGGGCTGCTGGGCCTGATCTATTTTGCCGACCAGTGGCTGCCGGAGCTGAGCGGACTGCGGGATTATTTCATGATCACCGTGCTGTTCCTGGGTATGATCATTATCGGTATCTGTATCTCGCTGGTCAGCACCCACCGGTCTGTAATGAAGTATTTGCGCCTGAAACTGGATGATCTGTATTGAGAAGTGAAAAGTGAACCGTGAAAGGTGAAGGAAAGTTTACATTCACTATTCACTAAACATAAAACTAATCTGACCTTTATATGGCTAAAGAGACTAAACCGGCAGAAAAGGCCATGGCAGACAGCCGGCCGGTGTTTGCAAAAGATAACTTCAAATTCATGATAGCCGGCGTGGCGCTGATCGTGATCGGCTTTTTGCTGATGCTAGGCGGTTCCAGCAACGATCCCAACACCTTCAAGCCGGAAGAGGTTTACAGCTTTCGCAGGATCACCCTGGCTCCCATTGTAATTGTACTGGGGCTGCTTACCGAGATCTATGCCATTATGCGGAAACCGGCCGTTAAAAAGTGAATAGTGAAAAGTGCATAGTGAATGTACGCTTGCATTCGCCATTCACTTTTCACCATTCACCTTTCACTATTCACCATTCACTATTCACTTGCAGGAATGACCATATTTGACGCTATTATTATAGCTATTGTAGAAGGATTGACTGAATTTTTACCGGTCTCATCTACCGGGCACATGATCATTACCAATTACCTGCTGGGGGGCGACACCAGGGATGAGTTTACCAAGCTCTTTGCAGTATGCATACAGCTGGGAGCTATAATGGCCGTGGTGGTGCTGTACTGGAGGAAGTTCCTGGTGTTTGACAGGAACCGGCTGGATTTTTACATGAAGCTGGCCATTGCGGTGGTCCCGGCGCTGATCATTGGCTACCTTTTTAGCGACAAGATAGACGCCCTGCTGGAAAGCCCGCTGGTAGTGGGCATAACGCTGCTGCTGGGCGGCATCGTGCTGTTGTTTGTGGACAACTGGTTCATGCATCCCCAGGTGGATACGGACGAGAAAATAGATGTATTCAAAGCCCTGCGCATTGGTTTCTGGCAGTGCATTGCCATGATACCCGGCGTAAGCCGCAGCGCCGCCTCTATTATAGGCGGCATGCAGCAGAAGCTGACCCGCAATGTGGCAGCAGAGTTCTCCTTCTTCCTGGCAGTGCCCACCATGGCCGCCGCTACGGGCTATAAGCTGCTGAAGGGGCATGAGCTGCTTACCGCGCATCCCGAGAACCTGAAACTGTTACTGATCGGCAACGTGGTGGCTTTCATCGTAGCTATTCTTGCTATCAGGTTCTTTATTGACTCCCTGAAAAAATACGGCTTCCGGATATGGGGCTACTACCGCATTGTGGTAGGCATTATTATCCTGGTGGCTATTGCAATGGGGTATAAGCTGGATGCGTAAATACTGTTCACCTATATCTATTACCTATGAAGCATTTTATTACCTGCTTGTTAATCCTGTGCGCGCTGCAGGCGGCGGCACAGAAAAATTATGTACCTGCCATTGTTATTACCCCGGGAAACGATTCCCTGCAGGGTCTGGTAGATTACCGCAACTGGCGGAAAGCACCCGAATCCATTCATTTTAAGCAGGACCTGTCCGCACCGGAGCAATCCTTTACACCATCGGATATACAGGGCTTTTTAATACTGCCCGTAAATGAGCTGTACGTAAGCCGGCCGGTAAAGCTGGACATTACCGATGAGAGCATTGACCACCTGCTGGCAACAGATGAGCGGGAGTATCTGGAAGATACCGTGTTCCTGTTGAACATTGTGCAGGGAGTATATAACCTGTACATGTATATGGATAAGCATGACAGGTATCACTTCGTATATGATGCCGGGGAACTGCCGGTGCAGGAGCTGCAGGTGCTGAGAAAAAAGGCCCGGGGCAGCAACTCGGCAATAATAACATTGAAGCATTACCAGCAGCAGTTGTACCTGCTGTTCGGCGATTGCCCATCTATAGCCAAACGTGCGGGCAGAGCAGACTACCGCGAAAAAAGCCTGCGCGAGCTTTTTGTAGCCTATCACCGCTGCAAGCGTCCTTCGGCAACGCTGGCCGTAAAGAAAACAGAAAGGAGCCGCGTCCGCTGGGGGGTGCTGGCAGGGTTTTCTTCCAATACGACCCGTTTCACCGGCGACCATCCCCTGTCCAGGCTGTCCTATACCTCATCTGCCTATGTGTTTCCCGGTCTTTTCCTGGACATTCCCTGCAGCCGCCAGCGCCAGCAGTACTGGTTTGGCACGGAGCTGTACTATAAGACACTGGACGCCAGCGGCGAGCAGACCGGCGCCAGCGGCCAGCCGGTGGACCAGGTATACTTCAAATTCTCCTACCTGCACCTGAACGTAATGTTCCGGTATGTTTATCCCAAAGGCGCGGTAAGGCCCTTTATCAACGTGGGATGGTCCAATGCGGTAATGCTGTCGGAAAAAAGAAATGAAAGGATGCGGGAAGGGTACCGCAATAGTATAGCGATAGATGGTCCCAAAAGGCATGAAGCCGGCATATTTGGAGGCATAGGGGTACAATATGGAAGATTCCAGGTAGAAGTCCGTCATGCCCGCAGCAATGGCTTTTCTCCTTATAATGCACTGGGAACAAACATCCGCTCCTGGCAGGGGGTAGTGCGGGTGAAAATTTGATGTGCGGATGTGCAAATGTGCAAATTTGCAGATGGAATGCAGCGAATGCACACATTTTCAATCATCTGCACATCCGCACATTTGCACATCAGATCACCCTTTTACGGCCAGCAGCAGTTCCAGGTCTGTATATTTCAGCTTGAACTTCTCGCTCAGGTGGTAGTTGGTGAGGGCGCCCTTGTACAGGTAAATGCCGTTGCGCACGCCCCGCTTTATCCATACCAGGTTCTCAAAGCCGCCATCATCCGCGGCTTCCAGCAGCAGCGGCATCAGCACGTTGCTGATGGCCTCCGAGGCGGTGCGTGCAAAGCCCGAGGGAATGTTGGGCACGCAGTAATGGAGCACATCGTATTTCTTGAAAACAGGGTTTTCGTGCGTGGTGATATCGGAGGTCTCAAAACAGCCGCCCCGGTCTATGCTTACATCTACTATTACGGAGCCGGCCTTCATGTTGCTTACCATGGATTCTGTTACTACCACGGGCGTGCGCCCGCTCTGGGACGATAAAGCGCCTACGGCTACGTCGGCATTGCGCAGCTGTTCTGCCAGTACCTTGGGCTGTATAACGGAGGTAAATACACGTACGCCTATGTTGTTCTGCAGGCGTTTCAGCTTGTAGATGTTGTTGTCAAACACCTTTACGGAAGCGCCCAGCGCCAGGGCGGTACGGGCGGCAAACTCGCCTACAATGCCGGCGCCTATGATCACTACCTTGGTGGGCGGGATGCCGGTAACGCCACCCAGGAGGATGCCCTTGCCCTTGTTGCCGTTGCTGAGATACTGCCCGGCTATCAGCATAACGGCGCCGCCGGCTATTTCACTCATGGCCCTTACAATAGGGTAGGTGCCAGCATCATCTTTCAGGTTCTCAAATGACAGCAGGGTGATGCGCTTGTCCATCATCTTTTGTACCTGGTGGGCTTTCAGGGCCGCCAGGTGGATGGGGGATATCACGATCTGGTGCGGGTGCAGCAGCTCTATTTCTTCATCATTAAGGGGAGCGGATTTTACGATGATCTCCGCTTTGTACACTTCCTTTTTATCGTACACAATTTCTGCTCCTGCTTCTGAGTAGTCCGTATCGTAGTAATGAGACCCGTCGCCGGCTTTATGTTCCACCACTATATGGTGCCCATTGGTAGCCAGAATGCTTACTGCGTCGGGCGTTAAGGCAATCCGGTTTTCCTGGAAAGAGGTTTCTTTTGGGATACCAATGAATAAACGGGAATTTTTTTGCGGAATATCCAGCGTTTCCTCCATCGGTGAATAAGTAAAGCCAGCACTCACAACAGGTTTTTGCCTTTGCTCCATAATTCGTGTCAAAATTGTTCTGTGAAATTACATCTTATTCAAAGATAAGTTATTTAAAGATTCCTGTTCCCGTGCACGGGCTATAATGGTCTGAAATTCAATACATGTTATCACGCATTTCTACTGTACGGTCAGCCGCCGGCGCAGGTCGGGCAGTACTTCCAGGTGCAGGCGCACCGCGTGCGGCGGCAGCAGGCGGGCTACAATACCGGGCCATTCCACGAAGCAAACGGCATCCTCCTGGTACAATGTGTCCTCTATGCCGGCAGCAATGGCTTCTTCCTCATCCCGCAGGCGGTACAGGTCCAGGTGGTAAATGGTATGCAGCTGTCCCTGCCCGTTATGGTAAACGTACTGGTTGATAATGGCAAAGGTGGGGCTGGCCGTGGCGTCCTCCACCCCTTTGGCGGCGCACAGGGCTTTGATGAAGGTGGTTTTCCCCGCGCCCATCTCTCCTTCAAGGGTAAATACCCGCTGCCCGTTAAAATGCGCCCAGAATGCCTGCGCGGTTTGCGGCAGCTCCGATTCGGTGAATGTCCAGTGCATACACAAAAATAATGAATGATATGCTGATGTGCTGATGGAATGCAGCGAATGAGCATATTCTTTCTAATCATCAGCACATTTGCATTTTAGTTGCATTAATATTTTGCCACCGTTTTGATCCAGTATCTAATTTTGTTAAGGGAGGGGCAAGGTATAAAAGATCAATCGTATACTATGGAAACGATCAGTTGTAAGGTAAAAGGAATGAACTGCACCAGCTGTGCATTAACCGTATCCCGGTACCTGGAGAACAAGGGGATGCAGGATGTGCAGGTGAGCTTTGCCACAGAGGAGCTGAGCTTTGCCCTGCCCGCCGGTGCAGATTCTGAGGAGGTGCTGAAGGGAATCAATGACCTGGGTTACCAGGTAGTGCGGCCCGATGAACAGGCTCCCGCCGGTGTATTCTTCAACACCCTGCTTTTCAAGTTTTATTTCTGCCTGGTATTTACCGCCCCCCTGCTGCTGCACATGTGGGTGCAGTGGCCCTGGCTGCATGATCCCCGGGTACAGCTGGCCCTGGCCACGCCCGTATTTTGTATGGGGATGTGGCACTTTGGCCGCAGCGCCTGGCGTTCGCTGGCCAATGGTGCGGCCAATATGGATGTGCTGATCGCGCTGGGCGCAATGGCCGCTTACGGCTACAGCCTTACAGGCACCCTGCAGCAACTGGGGCCGGACTATATGTTCTATGAAACAGCGGCCGCTATTATCACCCTGGTGTTCCTGGGCAACCTGCTGGAAGAAAGATCGGTGAAGCAAACCACCACTGCCATTACGGCCCTGGCCAGGATGCAGGTTACCACGGCCCGCCTGATATCGGACGATCACGGTCACGAACATATCCGCGAAGTGGATAACCGGGAGCTGCGCCCGGGAGATCGGGTGCTGGTGAACAGTGGCGACAAGATACCGATGGATGGCACCATCTACTGGGGCGGCGGCACGGTGAACGAGTCCATGATCACCGGTGAAAGCACGCCTGTAGCCCGCAGCGGGAAGGATAAAGTAATAGGCGGCACCATACTGGAAGACGGCTCCCTGAAAATGTTTGTAACGGCCACCGGCAAGGATACCGTGCTGTCCTATATCATAGCGCTGGTAAAGCAGGCCCAGGGCAGCAAACCACCCATGCAGCGGCTGGCAGACCGCATCAGCGCCATTTTTGTGCCGGCAGTGCTGGCCATTGCGCTGGTCACTTTTCTGGGCTGGTGGCTGATCGGCAACCTCCCTGCAGGACAGGCCATTATGCGTAGTATAGCCGTACTGGTGATTGCATGCCCCTGCGCCATGGGACTGGCCACGCCTGCGGCTGTTATGGTAGGGCTGGGCCGTGCGGCCCGCAACGGGATACTGATCAAAGGCGCGCAAACACTGGAGGCGTTCCGGAATATCCGCTACGTGGTATTTGATAAAACAGGCACGCTTACTACCGGCAAACTGCAACTGAAGAACTACCGCTATTTCAATATGAGGGAGGAGGCGTTCAGAAAGATCGTTTACAGCCTGGAAAAATATTCTTCCCACCCCATTGCCCGCTCCATTACCACGCAATGGAAAGGCAGCGGGGAGCTGCCGCTGCAACAGGTGCGCGAGTACAAGGGCCGCGGCATGCAGGCGCAGGATGCCAGCGGCAACCAGTGGCAGCTGGGCTCCTATTTAATGGCGCAGGACGCAACTGCAGACGACAGCCACAATATTTACCTGCTGTGCAACGGCGAGCTGGCCGGCTGGATAGATCTTACTGATGAATTGAGACCGGACGCTGCCAGCGCTGTACAAACCCTGCAACGCGCCGGTATTGAGCCCGTGCTGCTCAGCGGCGACACGGAGCGTAAATGCCGGGAACTGGCGCAGCAAACCGGTATTCAGCAGGTGTATGCCGCACAAAGCCCTGAACAAAAGCTGCAGCGGATAGGCGCGCTGATGCAGCAGGCGCCGGTAGCCATGGTGGGCGATGGCATTAACGATGCGCCGGCGCTGGCAAAAGCCACTATCGGCGTATCCCTCAGCGATGCCACCCAGGTGGCCATGCAGAGCGCCAGCGTGGTGCTGCTCAATAACAGCCTGGCAGCGCTGCCCCTGGCACTGGGGCTGGGCAGGCATACCTATCTTACCATTAAGCAGAACCTCTTCTGGGCCTTTATCTACAACGTGGTAGCCATTCCCGTAGCAGCGCTGGGCTTCCTGAACCCGATAGTGGGCGCGGGCATTATGGCGGTGTCTGATGTAGTGCTGGCGGTGAATTCCGTGCGGTTAAGGTATAAGCGTGTGATGTAGCGCATTCCCCTTTTTTCTTTTTCTTTGCACCTGTGACCACACCTGCCTCCATACTACGCCAATACTGGGGCCATACCCGATTCCGGCCCCTGCAGGAGGAGATCATCCGCTCCATACTGGCCGGCAAAGACACGCTGGCATTAATGCCTACCGGCGGCGGTAAATCCATCTGCTTTCAGGTACCTGCCATGATGCAGGAAGGCGTATGCCTGGTGGTGACCCCGCTGATAGCGCTCATGCGCGACCAGGTAGCCAACCTGCAAAAGCGCGGTATAGCGGCAGCAGCCATTTACGCAGGGCTGACCAACCGGGAGGTGGAGCAGCTGCTGGAGAACGCCCGGCGGAGGCAGTATAAATTCCTGTACGTATCCCCCGAAAGATTGCAGAGCCGCCGTTTCCTGGAGTATTGCGACGGTATGCCGGTGAGCCTGCTGGCGGTGGACGAAGCGCATTGTATATCCCAGTGGGGCTACGATTTCCGGCCGGCTTACCTGCAGATCGCTGAAATCCGCAGCTACTTTCCACAGGCGCCCGTGCTGGCGCTGACTGCCACGGCTACCGCCCAAGTGCAGGCGGATATCTGCGACAAGCTGGCCATGCAGCAGCCGGCCGTATTTACCCGCAGCTTTGTGCGCGCCAACCTTTCCTACAGCGTAATAGCAGAAGATAACCGGCCGGAAAAGCTGAAGCATATCCTGGACCGGGTACCGGGCAGCGCTATTGTATACTGCCGCAACCGCCGGCGTACCAGGCAGATAGCGGAACTGTTGCAGCTGCAGGGCATCCCGGCAGACTATTACCATGCCGGCCTGCCTCCTGAAGAACGCAGCGCCCGGCAGGAAGCCTGGATCAGCAGCCAGGTGCGCGTAATGGTATGCACCAATGCCTTTGGCATGGGCATAGACAAGCCGGATGTAAGAGTAGTGATACATTACGATGTGCCGGACAGCCCCGAGGCTTACTACCAGGAAGCCGGCCGTGCCGGCCGGGATGAGCAGAAGGCCTACGCCGTGCTCCTGTATAGCACACCGGAGCTGCAGGACCTGCGGGACCGGGTGCCGCTGCAGTTTCCCACCCTGCCGGAAATAAAACATGTGTACCAGTGCATTGTTAACTACCTGCAGGTGCCGGTGGGCAGTGCGGAAGGGCTGTATTATGATTTTGATATCAACTCGTTTGTCAAACAGTTCCAGCTGCATATTACGATGGCCTACAGCGCCATTCGCATTATGGAGCAGGAGGGCATCCTGCAGCTGAGCGAAAGCGTGTACCTGCCTTCCAGGGCCATGTTCATCATCAATAAAGATACCCTGTACGCCATTGAAGCGGCACAGCCGGCGCTGGAGCCCTTAATAAAAGCGCTGCTGCGCACCTACGAAGGGATATTTGACAATGAGGTGCGCATCTTTGAAAAGCAGCTGGGCCGCATCCTGCGCCTGAGCGAGCAGCAGGTAACGGAGCAGCTGCTGCAGCTGCACCAGCGCGGCATTATACGCTACCGGCCCAGGAAAGACGAGCCGCAGCTGTGTTTCTTACAGGAACGGCTGCAGGCGCAGCACCTGCGCATTAACATGGAGCAGGTGAATGAACGAAAACGGGCCTACGAAGAGAGGCTGGAAGCTATGATTCGCTACATTTGCAACACGGACACCTGCCGCACCGGGTCGCTGGTAGCTTATTTTGGAGAGCGGGCTGCTGCTGCCTGCGGTATCTGCGATGTATGTATAAAAAAAAGGACGGCTCCGCTGAACGGGCCGGAATTTGAACGGATAGCGGGTATGGTGGCGCAGCAATTGCAGCAGCCTATGAGCCTGCCGGAGCTGCTGCAGCAGCTCCCCGGCGTGCGGGAGGACCGCCTGCTGGACGTGCTGCAGTTCCTGGTGTCTGAAGAAAAAGTGATCCGGGATAAAAATGGAATGCTTAGAATATGCTGATGTGCTGATATGCTCATGTGCTAATTGAAATGCAGCGACTGAACACATTTTTTCAGTCATCAGCACATCAACATAGCAGCCTATAGATCAACTACTTTTCTTTCTGCCCTGCTCCTGAATGCAGCTTCTATCACCTGTATAATGCGTAATCCGTCTGCTGCCGGTACCGGGTTGTCTGCACCATTTACCAGTGCATCATAGATCCCCTGGTAGTATTCCATGTAGTTGCCGTTGGGTGAGGGGAGATATTGTTTCAGCACTTTACCGTCTTTCTCGGTATGCAGCAGCCCCCATTCATGAGGCGCTTCTGCGCCCCAGTCCGGTGTGCCGGGCAGCAGCCCTTTTTGCAGCATGGCCTCCTGGATGTCTGATTTGGTTTTGACGAAGGAGCCGATACGCCCGTGGATCTGGTAGGAGGGCAGGGGCTCCCTTACCAGGTAGCTGCATTTGAGCCTTACCCTTAATTGCTCATAATACAGCACCAGCTCAAAATAATCATCCACGATAGAATCCCTGCGGATAATGCGGATGTCGGCCCAGAGGCTTTTGGGCATGCCAAACAGGAGCAGGGCCTGGTCTATGATATGCGCGCCCAGGTCGTACAGGGCGCCGGTGCCCGGGTTGGCCTCTTCCTTATGTTTTTTATAGCTCAGCTCTTCCTTGAAACGGTCATAATGGATCTCCGCTTCCAGTATATCGCCCAGCAGGCCGGAACCCACTACTTCGCGGGTGATCTTGTAGTCACTGTCGTAGCGCCGGTTCTGGAACACGCTGAGGAATAATCCCTTTTCCTTTGCCAGCGCCGCCAGCTCCGCGCCTTCTGCGGTGGTAACGGTAAACGGTTTCTCCACGATCACGTGCTTGCCGGCTTCCAGGGCCGCTTTGGCGTAGCTGTAGTGGGTATAGTTGGGGGTATTGACCACGATCAGCTCCAGGGAAGCATCCTTTAGCATATCCTCCACGCCCGTATATACCTTTACGTCAGGATATCGTTGCTGTGCCAGGCGTTTGCTTCTTTCCACTACTGCGGTAAATTCAAACCCGGCATGCACATGCAGAAAGGGAACGTGGAATACCTGTCCTGACATGCCATAGGAACAAACGCCTGTTTTGATGATCCTGTCCATAATACTGTAAATGATTTAGTGCTGTTGATCAAATTGGGTTTTAAGCTTTCGTTCTGTAAGATATAACGGCAGCATCGTAAATGCAAGTACAAGCAGCGTGGGTATGAACACGGTAAAGCCGCTAACGGCGGTAACGGGGAGGCACAGCAATGCGAGCACGGCCAAGGCTATCCCGCAATAAAAGAGCACCTTGCCGGAGTATACCTGTGCAAAATCCCAGGCAGCCTGGCTTTTCATAGACCGGCGGGTGCGGTAGCCAATGTAGCTGTTAATACGCCTGGGCGGGCATTTCCACATCCATAGTCCCAGCGGTATATGAATGATACCGACAATGCCCAGCAAAAAGGAGCATATGTGTTGTGCAATAATCATAGGTATGCAAGATTTAAAACCAACTGCTCTTTTTCCGGCTTCTGCCACCCAGGCCCAGCGCGCCCAGCAGGCTGCGGGTAAGGGTGCTGGCTGCAGTACGGGCTACCTGCCTGGCCACAGGGCTGTCCAGCACGCTTTCCAGGATGCTTTTCTCTTCTTTCTGCCGGCCTCTTTTGGCGGGCGCTGGTGCTGCCGCTGATCTTTCCGCTGCTTCGTTCAGCTTTTCCGTGAGCATTTCATAGGCGCTTTCACTGTCTATCTCCTGGTTATACTTCCTGGCCAGCCTGGAATTACTGAGCACGTCATTCATCTCGGCATCTGTCAGCACATCCATGCGGGAGCGGGGAGAGGTGAGCATGGTAGCGGCCAGCGGGGTAGGAATGCCTTTTTCGTTCAGGCAGGTAATAAGCGCTTCTCCAATGCCAAGCTGCGTAAGCAACTCACCGGTTTTGTAGAAGTCCGAAAGGGGATAGTTCTCAGCCGTTTGCTTAATGGTCTTGCGGTCTTTTGCAGTAAACGCGCGCAGGGCATGCTGTACTTTCAGGCCCAGCTGTCCCAGCACGGAGGCAGGTACATCCATAGGATTCTGCGTGCAGAAGAAAATGCCAACGCCCTTGGAGCGTATCAGCTTTACAATGGTCTCTATCTGCTGCAGCAGGGCATCGCTGGCTTCCTGGAAAATAAGGTGGGCTTCGTCAATGAACATGACCAGCTTGGGTTTGTCCATATCGCCTTCTTCCGGGAGGGAGGCATACAGCTCTGCCAGCAGGCTTAGCATGAAGGTAGAGAACAGCTTGGGCCGGTCCTGGAGGTCCGTCACCCTTACAATGGAGATCATGCCGCGCCCGTCGTCGCTGATGCGCAGCAGGTCGTCTACCTCAAACGATTTTTCGCCGAAGAACAGGCCTGCGCCCTGTTGCTCCAGCTCAATCACTTTCCGCAGGATGGTGCCTGCGGAGGTGGTGGATATTTTGCCATAATCCTTTTCCAGCTCCGCTTTGCCCTCAGCGCTCACATATTGCAGTACCTTTTTGAAATCTTTCAGGTCCAGCAGGGGCAGGCGGCTGTCATCGCAGTACTTGAATATCATGGCCACCAGCCCGGATTGGGTATCGTTCAGCTCCAGTATCTTGGACAGCAGCACAGGGCCAAACTCACTAACGGTAGCGCGCAAACGTACCCCTTTATCCTGGCTTAATGACAGCAGCTCTACCGGGTAGGCAGCCGGCTGCCACTCGCCGCCGATCTGCTGATAGCGTTCTGCTATCTTGCTGTTGGCGGTGCCGGCTGCTGCTATGCCACTCAGGTCGCCTTTTATATCCATCAGCAGTACGGGCACGCTGGCATCGCTCAAGCCTTCGGCTATTACCTGCAGGGTCTTGGTTTTACCGGTGCCGGTAGCCCCGGCAATAAGGCCGTGCCTGTTCATGGTTTTCAGGGGCAGTGCCACATCCGCTCCGGCTACTACCTTGCCATCCAGCATGGCGCAGCCCAGTTTAAAATGTTCGCCTTTAAAAGTATAGCCGCGCTGTATGCACTCCAGGAAGCTTGCTGTATTTGCCATGACATCAGAATTTTTTTTGAAGATAGGGAATTTAATGTGCGGATGTGCAAATGTGCGAATGTGCAGATGATTTACGTAAAGATCACCATCTGCACATTCGCACATTTGCACATCCGCATATCATTACAGCTCTTCTTCCCTTTCCAGCATCAAAATAGCGCCCTGGGGCACAATAAAGTATTTTTCCCCCTGGTATACTACTTCTGTAGAGCCGCTGAGCAGGAAGATGGCCAGATCGCCTTCCCTGGCCTGCAACGGGATATATTTTACTTTTTCCTCTTCCGGTTTCCAGGCTTCGGTCTCTTCTGCCGGTATGGGAATGGCATAGCCCGGCCCGGTTTTTATAACATAACCCTGCTGTACCTTTTCCCGCTCCTGCACGCCCGGCGGCAGGTATAACCCGGTATCTGTACGCTCATTGGGTTTGGCGGGCTTTATCAGCACCCGGTCGCCTACTACGATCAGCTTCTTCAATTTATTATCAGGTGTAAGATGAATGGACATAGTAATCTGCTCCTTTTCCAGCTGAGGTACATCAAAATGCATGCAGGGCCCCGGAAAAGTGTCATTCTGTCAGGCTGCCGCGGCCGGTACCGCTGCATAACGTGGCAGCCGGCTGCCGTTATGATAATTCCTTCAGGGTAAAGATATCTCCGGCGCGTATGCCTTTTTCCGTTAGCTGCAGGGTGCAGCACTCCACTTTGGGATCATGCTCAAAGAAAAGGATGTACCGGTTATGGAGCGCTTCCTGCAAAAAGAGTTTTTTCTCCTGCAGGGTGGTCAGCGGAAACATGTCGTACGCCATTACATAAGGAATGGGCAGGTGGCCAAGGGAGGGCAGCAGGTCTGCCATAAATACAAGGGTATGGTCTTTATAGCGGATCTGGGGCAGCATCATGGCGTCTGTATGCCCGTTGGCAAAGCGGATGGATATATTCCCGGTAAAGGCCACGCCTTCCTGCCTGTCAATAAACTGCAGCTGTCCGCTTTCCTGTATGGGCAGGATGTTCTCCTTCAGGAAAGAGGCCTTTTCCCGGTCATTAGGCTGGGTAGCCCATTGCCAGTGATCCTGGTTGCTCCAGTACACCGCATTTTTAAATGCAGGTACCAGCCTGTCACCTTCGCGTACAATGCTGCCGCCGCAATGGTCAAAGTGCAGGTGGGTCAGGAATACGTCGGTAATATCATCCCGGTGAAAGCCGTGCGCTGCCAGTGATGTATCCAGCGTGGCGTTACCGTGTAAATAGTAATAGCTGAAAAATTTCGCGTCCTGCTTGTTGCCGATGCCGTTATCCACCAGTATCAGCCGTTTGCCGTCGGCTATCAGCAGGCAGCGCATGGCCCAGCTGCACATATTGTTATCATCCGCAGGGTTCAGCTTCTGCCAGATGCTTTTGGGTACTACGCCGAACATGGCGCCGCCGTCCAGTTTGAAAAAGCCTGTATCTATGGTGTAAAGTTCCATGAATGACGTATGATGTATTTATGCCTGTTTAAAGTTACAGCAAAATCCCTACATCCTACCCGCTGCCTTCTCCTTCCTGCTCTTCAGCAGCGCTGAAATGATCCATATCAGCCCTATGGCAAAGAACAACATCAATGCCAGCACGGAGTTGCGCATGCTGCCGGTCAGCTCTTCAATATAACCGAAGCTGAACATGCCTATCACGATCGCCAGCTTTTCCGTCACGTCGTAATAGCTGAAGAAGGAGGTGGTGTCTTCCGTTTCCGGCATCAGCTTGGCGTAGGTGGAGCGGCTCAGGGACTGTACGCCGCCCATCACCAGCCCTACCACGGTAGCCAGTATGTAAAAGTCCATGGCTGTCTGCATCCGGTAGCCGGCTATGCAGATGCCCAGCCAGACCACTATAACGCCTATCAATACACGCAAGTTGCCGAATATGCCAGACAGCCGGGCAATGCCCCAGGCGCCCAGCACCGCTACCAGCTGTATTACCACCACGGCTACGATCAGGTTGGTGGATGGCAGGTTCAGCTCCTTGCTGCCAAAGAGCGTGGCAGCCAGCATTACGGTTTGCACACCCATGCTGAAAAAGAAAAAGCCGCGCAGGAACCTTTTCAGGACCGGCATCACACGTACCTGCGCGTATACTTTCCGCAGCTCTGCAAAGCCTTCCGTAAAAGCGCTGGCATAGTGTGTTTGCACCGTAGCTTTGGAGGCCGGCAGGCGGCTGAGGCTGAACAGCGCAAAACCCATCCACCAGATGCCCACCAGCAGGAAGGTGATCCTTATGGGCGCCGTGCCGCTCAGCCCGAAAGGCTCCAGGGCCACCAGCACAAAGCCCGCCAGCTGGAGGATCACACTGCCAATATAGCCCAGGGCAAAGCCTTTGGCGCTGATGCGGTCCCGGTCTTCCGGCGCCGCTATTTCCGGCAGGTAGGAGTTGTAGAACACCAGCCCGCCGCAGTAGCCTACTGTTGCCAGCAGGAAGCACAGGGTGCCGTACTCCACGTTGCTGCCATAGAACCAGAACAGGCCGCAGCAGGAAATGCTGCCCAGCAGGGTAAAGGCCAGCAAAAAGCGTTTCTTGTTGCCCCGCGTATCCGCTATGGAGGACAGGATGGGCGAGATCAGCGCTATCAGCAGGTAGGCCGCTGCAGAAGCATAATTATACAAGGCGGAGTTAACGAACTGCGTCCCAAAAAAGGGGATCAGCTCGCCCTTGAAATAGTTTTTGGTAACTTCTGTAAAATAGATAGGGAAAAAGGTAGTGGTGATCACCAGGTTGTACACGGAGTTGGCCCAGTCGTACATGGCCCACCCGTTAATGACTTTCTTGCCGGCTGTTTTCATAAAGCAAAAATTAAAAGTAAAAAAGCAAAATTTTAATTTTTGCTTTTTTACTTTTTACTTATAGTCAACAATATTGATACGTTCCTGGCACATGTAATACTCCTGTTCGTCGTTGGAGCTGACAATCAGCAGCCGGTTGCCGCAGTGCGCCTCTATCAGCTGCTGGTACAGCTGTACGCCGGCGGCATCCAGGTTGGTACAGGGCTCGTCCAGCAACAGCACGGGCACATCGGAAAAAATGGACAGGGCCAGCTTGATACGCTGTTTCATGCCGGAGGAAAAATAGCGGATCTGCTTGTGCATGGCATGCTCCAGCCCTGCTATAGCGGCTATTTCCCGGGCCGTAAAGCCTGGCAGGAAGGATTTGAACTGTAAATGGAATTGTATGCTTTCCGCCAGCGTAAACTCCTCTACCAGCTCCAGGTAGGGAGCGGCAACAGCGCAATAGCGGAAGAACGCATCTGGCTCGACGGGCTTTTCCGCCAGGCTATACGTAACAGTACCTTCATTATGATGCAGGTGCCCGCTGATAACCTGTAATAAGGTGGATTTTCCAGATCCGTTTGGGCCCAGTATGGCATAACGTCCGCCTTCCCGGAAAGTGAAGGAGATACGGCGGAAGATCCAGTCGTAGTTAAAACGCTTGCCTGCCTGGTTAAGCGAGATCGTCATTGTTACGGGTGGTATATCCTTTCATCACACCCCGGCCGGATTCACGGATAAAGGAAAGGATTTCGTCACGCTCGTCAGTAGCAGGGAATTCCGCTTCAATGATACTGATCGCTTTGGACACGTTGTAGCCTTTCACAAATATCACGCGGTAAATGTCCAGGATGTGATTGATCTTGTCAATAGAGAAGCCGCGGCGCTTGAGCCCGATGGAGTTGACGCCCACGTAGGAGAGGGGCTCACGGGCGGCTTTTACATAGGGCGGCACATCCTTGCGTACCAGCGAGCCGCCGGTTACAAAGGCATGGTCGCCTATTTTACAGAACTGGTGTACGGCCACCATACCTGCCAGCACTACGTGGCTGCCCACGGTAATATGGCCTGCCAGGGTGGTATTGTTGGAGAAAATACAGTGATCGCCTACCTCGCAGTCGTGCGCAATGTGGCAGTAGGCCATGATCAGGCAATTGTTGCCGATCACGGTCTTCCAGCGGTCCTTGGTGCCGCGGTTGATGGTTACAAACTCGCGGATGGTGGTGTTGTTGCCTATTTCCACGGTAGTATCTTCGCCGGCAAATTTCAGGTCCTGTGGAATGGCGGAAATAACAGCCCCCGGAAATATCCGGCAGTTCTTGCCGATGCGGGCTCCTTCCATGATGGTAACATTGGAGCCTATCCAGGTACCTTCCCCTATTTCTACGTTCTTATGAATAACGGTGAACGGATCAATTTTTACATTAGGCGCCACTTTGGCGTCGGGATGAATGTACGTTAGCGGGTGGATCATGCTGTTATTTGCCTCCTCTTGTTTTAATGATTTGTGCTACCAGGTCTGCCTCTGTTACTACTTTATTACCAACGAATACGGTACCCCGCATTTCTACGATGCCTCTCCTGATAGGGCTGAGCAGCTCCATTTTCAGGATCATGGTATCTCCCGGTGTTACTTTCTGCTTGAATTTGCAGTTGTCTATTTTCAGGAAGTACGTATCATAGTTCTCAGGGTCGGGCATGGTATTCAGGGCAAGGATACCGCCTGCCTGCGCCAGCGCTTCGATCTGCAGCACGCCGGGCATTACCGGGTTACCGGGAAAATGCCCCTGGAAGAAATACTCGTTAAACGTCACATTCTTGATGCCTACCACCTGTGTATCGGAAAGGTCAATGATCTTGTCCACCAGCAGGAAGGGATAGCGGTGGGGCAGCGTCCTTTCTATACGGCGCAGGTCAAATATCGCGGGCTGGTTGGGGTCATAGATGGGAATATCCCGCGCATGCCTGTTCTTCTTGATGTACTGCTTGATCTTTCTGGCAAATTCCACGTTGGAGGCGTGGCCCGGGCGGTTGGCAATGATATGCGCCTTGATGGGGAAGCCTATCAGGTTGAGGTCGCCAACCACATCCAGCAGCTTGTGCCGGGCCGGCTCATTGGGGAAGCGCAGCTGTATATTGTTGAGGATGCCTTCCCGCTGTACGGAGATGTTGTCGCGGTTGAACGCCTTGGCCAGCCGCTGCAGCTCTTCCTCTGTTACCGGGCGGTCTACCACCACAATGGCATTGTTAATGTCCCCGCCTTTAATGAGGTTGAGGGACAGCTGGTATTCCAGCTCGTGCAGGAAACAGAAGGTGCGGCTGCCTGCTATTTCCTTCCTGAACTCCTGCATGCCTTTCAGGTTGGCATGCTGGGTGCCCAGTACAGGGGAGTTAAAATCTATGAGGCAGGTGATCCGGTAGTCCACTGCGGGCAGCGCCACCATTTCCACCTTTTTTACTTCGTCGTAGTAGGAGATATTGGTATCCAGGGAATAATAGACCTTTTTGGCGTCCTGTTCCTGCACGCCTGCTTCGTCTATTACTTCGATGAAAGGTTGGGAGCTGCCGTCCATAATGGGCACTTCGGGACCGTTCAGCTCTATCAGCACATTGTCCACGCCGGTACCGGCCAGGGCGGCCATAATATGCTCTATGGTACTTACCCTTGCGCCATTGTGCTCCAGGGTGGTGCTGCGGGTAGTGTCTACCACGTAGTCCACGTCTGCTTTAACAATGGGCTGTTCCGGCAGGTCTATGCGTTGAAACTTGATACCGAACCCGGGAGGGGCCGGTTTCAGGGTCATGTTTACTTGCGCTCCCGTGTGCAAACCAACACCTGAGATGGTTACTGGTCCTGTCAGCGTATGTTGGTTGTGCGACTCTTGATTTTCCATCATAATTTTATAACTGTTTGTCTACTATGTCCTTCAAACGCCCTCCCGTTCCGAGAGGAGTTGTTTTACCATATCTTCCAGCTCTTTCACCCGTTTTTCAAGGTCCGGCAAATTTCTAAAAATTGCCTGACTTTTCAGTGAACTTTTATAATCAAACGCGGGGGAGCCGTTCAAAGAAGTATTTGGGTCTGTGATGGACTTAGACAAACCGCTTTGTGCGTTTATTTTGGTATTATCTGCAATGTGTATGTGGCCTACCATGCCTACCTGCCCGCCTATCACGCAGTTCTGGCCTATTTTGGTGCTGCCGGACACCCCTGTCTGGGCAGCTATCACCGTATTGGTGCCGATATCCACGTTGTGGGCCACCTGTATCAGGTTGTCCAGCTTTACACCTTTGCGTATAATGGTGGAGCCCATGGTGGCGCGGTCTATGGTGGTATTGGCGCCTATTTCCACGTCGTCGTGTATCACCACATTGCCTATCTGCGGCACTTTTTTATAGGAGCCGTCCGGCTGGGGCGCAAAGCCGAAGCCGTCGCCGCCTATTACGCACCCGGCATGCAGTATTACCCGCCGGCCCAGCACGCAGTTGTCATACACTTTTACGCCCGGGTAGATCACCGCATCGTCATTCACGATCACGTTATCGCCCAGGTATACGCCGGGGTACACTTTTACGTTATTGCCCAGCACTACGTTCTCTCCCAGGTAGGCAAAGGCGCCTACGAAAACGTTCTCTCCCATCTTTACGGATGCGGGTATATACGAGGGCTGCTGCACCCCGGTTTTATTGCCCACCATCTGCTTGTATTTTTCCAGCAGCAGGGCAAAGCTGCTGTAGGCATCCTTCACCCGTATGAGGGTGGGCTTTATGGGCCGTTCTATGACCAGGTTCTCGTTCACAATAAGAATGGACGCCTGGGTAGTATATATGAACTCCTCATATTTAGGATTGGCAATAAAGCTGAGCATGCCATCGCCGGCCTCTTCAATCTTGGCAATGTTGCTCACCTTAACTTCCGGGTTTCCCTCCAGCTTACCATCCAGCATGGTAGCTAATTGTACTGCGCTAAACTGCATAGTTAAAAATTATAAAGTTACCTATTAGGCCCCCACCGGATTGTATAAATTTATTCTTTAACATTTTAATTCCTTATAAAACGTTGCTTACCTATATTTTTGGATGACAAATGTAGAATTTTTTTACGGGTATCGCCAACGTATGACTGATCAAGGCATTGTCTATGGACGATATATCTTTCACCGTACCGTCCTTAAAAAGAATGTTAATTTTTTCATCGGCAATGTTGTACGCCCGCAGGCTCGCTGTTCCCGTGAATACAAAATAGTCCAGTTCTGTCTCCTTTACCCCCCATTGCTGCCTTGCCTGCTCTTTCAGCAGGGCCACAGCGTCTCCGGAAAAGACCTCATTACTGAGAACGCATTTAAATAATTTCCTGTTTATCAGCCACTTGCATAGCAAGGATAATACTTTGTCCTCGTGCCCGGCCCATACCTTTACGGCGCCCATGATATCATAATCATCCAGCAGGCAGAACTGCCGGAGCGTAGCCGGATCCTGCTCAAAGTTGTTGGCCGTAACAGTATGATACAGAAAGTATTGCAATGCAGGAGAGGCAAACAGGCTTACCCCCTTTAGCGCTAACTCCTTAGCCCGGCACAGGATCTTGACCAGCATATTCTCGGCGCTGAGCACGGTTTTATGCAGGTACACCTGCCAATACATCAAGCGCCTTGCCACAATGAACTTTTCTATGGAATAAATACCTTTTTCTTCCACCATCAGCTCCCCGTTGTGCACTGTCAGCATCTTGATGATCCGGTCATAGCCGATCACGCCCTCTGATACCCCGGTATAGAAGCTGTCACGGTTCAGGTAATCCATCCGGTCCACATCCAGCTGGCTGGAAACCAGCTGGTGCAGGAACTTTTTGTGGTAGCGGTCATTAAAGATGTCCAGCGTAAGGCTCAGCGCTCCTTTCATCTGCTGGTTCAGGTCCTCCATCAGCCAGCGCCCGATGGCCTCGTGGGAGACCCCCTCCACAATATCCTTTTCCAGCGCGTGCGAGTAAGGGCCGTGGCCTATATCATGCAGCAGGATGGCCATTTTGGCGGCCACTTCCTCCTCCCGGCTGATATGCACCCCCTTTCCCTGCAGCTCCTGCAATGCGCAGCTCATCAGGTGATAGGCACCCATGCTATGGTGGAAGCGCGTATGCATGGCGCCCGGGTATACCAGGTGGGCCAGGGCCATTTGGTGTATACGGCGTAATCGCTGGTAATATGGATGAGAAACCAGGTTAAAGATCAAAGGATGATCTATTGTTATAAAACCATATACCGGATCGTTGATGATCTTACGCTTGCGCTCCGTCATTGCATTAATCTCGCTTTAGCTATCTGCAAAGCTACGTTTTCATCCGTATATATATATCTTTTTAATAAGTCGGATGGCACCGTGCCTCGCTTTCAATCTGTAACTTTTCCTAATGTATAGACGTTCAACGAAGGAAATACCCCTATATGTTACACCTGTTAACGCCTGTTTTCTGTACTGTTGCATTTATCTCCCCCGTTTTAACAAATTATTGATAGATTCAGGGAATGATTTTTGCCAGAAAATGGGGAACTTGTTCCTTTCCGGCCTGTTAGGCCTATTTAACCATTTCCTAATCCGTCAATTATTTTACATGAGCCAAATAAATATACTCTGGGTAGATGATGAAATAGAATCACTGAAGTCCCAAATACTTTTTCTGGAAAATAAAGGCTACAAGGTATCCGCCCTCACCAACGGGTATGATGCGCTGGAGTTCCTGAAGGAGCAGGTGGTGGACGTGGTGCTGCTGGACGAGTCCATGCCCGGTATTACCGGCCTGGAAACCCTGGGCAAGATCAAGGAGATAGACCAGCAGATACCCGTGGTGATGATCACCAAGAACGAGGCGGAGAACGTAATGGACGACGCCATTGGCCGGCAGATCACCGATTACCTTATTAAACCGGTCAATCCCAACCAGGTATTGCTCTCGCTAAAAAAGATCATTGATAATAAACGCCTGGTGGCGGAGAAAACCACCAGCGCCTACCAGCAGGAGTTCCGCTCCCTGTTCATGGCCCTCAGCTCCAACCTGGACCACCAGGAGTGGATGGACGTCTATAAAAAGCTGGTGTACTGGGAAATAGAGATGAGCAAGGCCAACAGCCCTGAGCTGCTGGAAGTGTTCAACACCCAGAAAGCGGAAGCCAATACGGAATTTGCAAAATTCATCAGCCGCAATTATGCAGACTGGGTGCATCCCAAATCAAAGGATGCGCCGGTCATGTCCCATACCCTGTTCCGCGACAAGGTGATCCCTCACCTGGACAGCGAGGTGCCCAACTTTTTCATCCTGATAGATAACCTGCGCTACGACCAGTGGAAGGCCATACAGCCGGTGTTCCAGGAGTCGTTCCGCCTGGTGGAGGAGGATACCTTCTACAGCATACTGCCTACCTCCACGCAATACAGCCGCAACGCCATCTTTGCCGGTATGCTGCCGGTAGATATTGAACAGAAATTCCCCGTGCAGTGGAAGAATGATGACGAGGAAGGCGGCAAGAACCTGTATGAAGAGGAATTTTTTGCCGCGCAGCTGAAACGCCTGAAGGCAGACACCCGTTTTTCCTACACCAAGGTCATTAACCATAGCGACGGGCAGCACCTGGTAAATAATATTCACAACCTGCTGGACTACCCGCTGAACGTGGTGGTGTACAATTTTGTGGACATGATGAGCCATGCCCGTACCGAAATGGAAGTGCTGAAAGAGCTGGCCGGCGATGAAACCTCTTACCGATCCATTACTGCCAGCTGGTTTGAGCACTCCCCGCTGCACCAGGCCCTCAAACGCCTCGCAGACCGGAAGATCAACCTTATTGTAGCTACGGACCACGGCAGCGTGCGGGTAAAAACACCGGTAAAAGTGATCGGCGACAAGCAAACCACTACCAATCTGCGTTACAAGCACGGGCGCAACCTGAACTACGATCCCAAGGAGGTGCTGGCCTTCCGCGACCCGCGGGAAGCAGGACTGCCCAAGCCAAACGTGAACTCCTCGTATATCTTTGCCCGTGAAGACGGCTACCTGTGCTATCCCAACAACTACAATTATTTTGTGAACTATTACCGCAACACTTTCCAGCACGGCGGCATATCGCTGGAAGAAATGATCGTGCCGGTAGCAAGGCTGGTAAGCAAATAATGTGCGGACGTGCTATTATGCTGGTGTGCTAATTGAAACGTAGCGAATGAACACCTATGCCCAATCATCAGCACATCAGCATATTAGCACATCCGCACATTAAAATGTTTATTTTTGTAGAATGAACATTAAAATCACACCCGGCAACCTATCCCGGCTGGAAAAGATCTTCGAGGAAGCAAAGTATGTGCTGCGCTTTGAGAAGGGCACCTTCAATTCCGGGTACTGCATATTAGAGCACAAGAAAGTGGTGGTGATCAACAAGTTCCTGAACCTGGAAGGGCGCATCAACACCTTGCTGGACATCCTTTCTTCCCTGCAGCTGGACGCCACCCTGCTGAGCCCGGACTCCCTGAAGCTGTACAGGCAGGTACAGGAGAACAGGAATGTTACAGATGCGGAAAACCCCGGTGGACAGGAACCTTTACCTCCCGCCAACGAAGAACCGGCATAAATATGAAGATCACTTTTCTTGGAACAGGCACATCGCAGGGCGTGCCGGTAATTGCCTGCAATTGCCGGGTTTGCACCTCTGCAGATAAAAAGGATAACCGCTTGCGGAGCAGTATACTGGTGGAAACGGAGGCAGGCAATATTGTAGTAGATACCACGCCTGATTTCCGTTACCAGATGCTGCGCGCAAAGGTGCAGCACCTGGAGGCCGTGCTGATCACCCATTCCCACAAGGATCATATTGCCGGGATGGACGACATACGGGCCTTTAATTATTTTCAGCAAAAACCCATTGACATTTACGCCACGGATTTTTCGCAGAACGTGATCATGCGGGAATTTGCCTACGCCTTTGCTGATTTCAAATACCCCGGCATACCGGAGCTGAACCTGCGGACCATTTCGGATGAGGCTTTCAGCGTAAAGGGCTTTAATATTATGCCCATACAGGTCATGCACTATAAAATGCCGGTGCTGGGCTTCCGCTTCGGCGATTTTACCTACATTACAGACGCCAACTTCATAGCAGAAGAGGAGAAGGAAAAGATAAAAGGCTCGCAGGTGCTGGTGCTCAATGCTCTGCGGAGGGAAAAGCACATCTCGCACTTTACCCTGGATGAAGCCATTGCCCTGGCGCAGGAGCTGCAGGTGCCGCAGGTGTACTTTACGCATATCAGCCACCAGCTGGGGCGGCATGAGGAGGTAGGCCGGGAGCTGCCTGCAGGCATGGCCCTGGCCTATGACGGGCTGGAGGTGGAGCTGTGAAAATGCAAGGTTTTTATCATTCCCCATTAAAGTTTGATTAACTACCTCCAATGGCATTTCCGCCTAATTTGCCCCCTTTTTATGGACAGGCAACCTTTGCGCGAATATTTTGAATTTACAAAACGGGAACGCCGCGGCATACTGGCGCTGTTGCTGCTCACCGGCATCTGTATTGGAGGGCCGCTGGCCTGGGAGGTGTATGCGCCGGTAAGCGTGGATACGGACAGCACTTTCCCGGCAGAGGTGGCGGCTTTTGAGCAGCAGCTGGCAGCAGCCAGAACAGCGGAAAGGTCCTCGTTTACTGCGCACCGTTATCCGCCCGGGAAAGCCCGGCAGCAGCGGACCAGAACCTACCAGCGGCCTTTTTACCGGGACAGCGTGCCCCGCCGCAGCAAGTACCCTGCTTACCAACGCACCTGGCCTGCCCGCAAGCCGGCCATTATAGATATTAATGAAGCAGACTCCGCAGCCTGGGAGGCGCTGCGGGGCATTGGCCCTGTGCTGGCCGCCCGTATTGTGCGCTTCCGGGAGAAGCTGGGCGGCTTTCATTCCGTTGCGCAGATAGCGGAAACCTATGGTTTGCCGGACAGCACATTTAAAAAAATTCAACCTTCCCTGCGCCTGGGTAATGTTTCTCTAAAAAAAATAGATATCAATGAGATGGATGAGAAATCTTTGGCGCAACATCCATACATAAGCTATAAACTGGCCCGCCTGATCGTGAAGTACCGCAGTGTTCACGGGCCTTTCAGCCAGGCGGAGCAGCTGCAGAACATTCCATTGGTGGATGATAGTATTTATCGTAAACTTGAACAATATATCAGCTTTTAGCAGTTAGCTATCAGCTATTAGCTGCGTAGCTGAATGCTAACAGCTGACTGCCAACAGCTTTAAACAAAAAATTCCCCATTTATGAACTTTCAGCCTACGGAGATGCAACAACAGATTGCACAAATGATCCGCGATTTTGGAAAAACGCATATACAACCCCATGTAATGGAATGGGACGAAGCGCAGGCTTTTCCCTTGCCCCTGTTCCGCCAGCTGGGCGAGCTGGGCCTGATGGGCGTGCTGGTGCCCGAACAATACAAGGGCAGCGGCCTGGGTTATCCCGAGTATGTAACGGTGGTAAGCGAAATAGCACGTTTCTGCGGCGCCATAGGGCTAAGCGTAGCCGCTCACAACTCCCTGTGCACCGGCCATATCCTGCAGTTCGGCAACGAGGAGCAAAAACAGCAATACCTTCCCAAACTGGCCACAGCGGAGTGGATAGGAGCCTGGGGCCTTACAGAGCCCAATACCGGCTCCGACGCCATGAACATGAAATGCGTGGCAAGGCAGGAGGGCGACGAATGGGTGATCAATGGCACCAAATGCTGGATCACGCATGGTAAAAGCTGCGATGTGGCGGTAGTGGTGGCCCGTACCGGCGAGGTGCGCGACAGCCACGGCATGACCGCCTTTGTGGTAGAAAAGGGCACCCCCGGCTTCAGCGGTGGTAAAAAGGAGAACAAGCTGGGCATGCGCGCTTCCGAAACCGCCGAGATGATATTTGACAACTGCCGCCTGCCTGCGGCCAACATGCTGGGCCAGGTAGGAGAAGGCTTTATTCAGTCCATGAAAGTGCTGGACGGTGGCCGTATTTCCATAGCCGCTCTTTCGCTGGGCATTGCCAAAGGCGCCTACGATGCGGCGCTGAAATATGCGCAGGAACGCCACCAGTTTGACCAGCCTATTGCCAGCTTCCAGGGTGTTTCCTTCAAACTGGCGGATATGGCGACCCAGATAGCTGCCGCCGAGCTGCTTACCATGCAGGCCGCAGACCTGAAGCAGCGGGGACAGGTTGCTACCAAGCAGGCCGCCATGGCCAAGTACTATGCCTCTGAAGTGGCCGTGAGAACCGCCAACGACGCGGTGCAGATATTTGGCGGCTATGGCTATACCAAAGACTTTCCCGTGGAAAAATACTACCGCGACGCCAAGCTGTGCACCATTGGGGAAGGCACCTCCGAAATACAGAAGATAGTGATCGCCAGGGAAGCCATGCGGTCTTGATGGGATGGAATAATCCGCTTAATTGGTTATATTGTCGGCCGCAATATAATTCCCATGAGTTTTGAAGAACAATTAGAACAGCTTTTCCCGGCCGCTGCAGACGAGGTGCCGGAAGAGTACCGCCTGCCGGCGGAAATTCACCAGCGCGAATACCTGTCCGGTGGTGAGATGAGGCCCTGGAACGGAGATGTGCACACCGTTGTTTCCCCTATCGGTATCCGCACTTCCAACGGGCTGGAACGAAAGGTGATAGGCTCCTACCCGCTGTGCAGCGCCAAAGAGGCCATGGCCTCCCTGGACGATGCGCTGGCCGCCTATAACGACGGCCGCGGCATATGGCCAACCATGCCGGTGTCCGAAAGGATCGCCTGCGTGGAGAAATTCACCGGCAAAATGATAGAGCGAAAGGCCGAAGTGGTAAAGCTCATCATGTGGGAGATCGGCAAGTCCTATGCAGATTCCGTCAAGGAATTTGACCGCACAGTGGAATACATACACGCTACTATAGACGCCCTGAAGGACCTGGACCGCAATTCCTCGCGCTTTGAGATACAGCAGGGCATTATTGGCCAGATACGGCGTTCCCCCCTGGGTGTTGTATTGTGCATGGGCCCTTTCAACTACCCGCTGAACGAGACCTTTACCACGCTGATACCGGCCCTTATTATGGGCAATACCCTGCTGTTCAAACCTCCCAAGCACGGTACGCTGCTGCACTACCCGCTGCTGGAGGCTTTCCGCAGCTGCTTCCCCAAGGGCGTGGTCAATACCATTTACGGGCGCGGCAACGTGATCATCCAGCCGCTGATGGAATCCGGGAAGATCAACGTGCTCACGCTGATAGGCTCCAGCAAGGTGGCCAACCAGCTGAAGAAAATGCACCCCAAGGTAAACCGCCTGCGCGCTATCCTGGGCCTGGATGCCAAGAACGCCGCTATTGTTACCGATAAGGCAGACATTGACCTGGCGGTGAAGGAATGCGTGCTGGGCTCCCTCTCGTTCAACGGCCAGCGCTGCACGGCGCTGAAGATCATATTTGTGCAGCGCCGCATTGCGCAGGTTTTCCTGGACAAGCTGAGCCAGGCGGTGGGCAGGCTGAAAGTGGGCATGCCCTGGGAAAAGGATGTATTCCTGACCCCTTTGCCGGAGCCGCAGAAGCCCAAATACCTGAAGAGCTGCATAGAGGACGCCATTGCCAACGGCGCCGCGGTGATCAACCCGCACGGCGGCGCAGCCTATGAATCGCTGGTGTTCCCGGCCATTGTATACCCGGTGAATGACCGTATGAAACTGTACCACGAAGAGCAGTTCGGGCCGGTAATACCCGTATTGCCCTTTGACGATATCAATACGCCGATAGAATACCTGATCCATTCCGAGCACGGGCAGCAGGTAAGCCTGTTCACCAACAATGCCTCCGAGCTGGCCTCACTGATAGACCCGCTGGTGAACCAGGTGAGCCGGGTGAATATCAATTGCCAGTGCCAGCGCGGGCCGGATACTTTCCCCTTTACCGGGCGTAAGGACAGCGCGGAAGCCACCCTGAGCGTGCCGGATGCGCTGCGTGCCTTCTCCATCCGCTCCATGGTGGCTACCAAACAAACGGAGGAGAATAAAGCATTGATCAACAGGATCGTGAGTGAGCAAACATCCAACTTCCTGTCAACAAAGTATATTTTTTAGTGGAAGCTGAGGGGTGAATAGTGAAGGGGGAGAAGGGTAAAAAAAGGAAAGCGGACGAACCGTTGGTGGGTTTTGACAAAAAAATGAATATTAACCCTTTTGTGTGATGGAAATTTGAAAAAGGAATGTTAAATTTGGGTTAAGTCAATCACTCTTTACCTTTTATCAACCTAAACCCAAAAAACACACGATTGAAACACCTTTACGCAATCGAAAAAGCATCCTGATGAAACAGGATGCTTTTTTATTTGCGTGTTAATTTATCGTCCGTTTTCCCTGTTTACCCGTCCAGGAAATCATCCTCCGCAGGCGGCGTTTTTTTGGGCGGCTGTTCCTGCCCTTCCATACCGGCAAACCATTTGTCTACTGTTTCGGCAATAAAGGGCGGTACCTTGCTTTTTACAAATTCCCGCACCACGTCTATGGCTTTGGCGGCCTGTTCTCCGTTCAGCCCTGCCTTTTCCTGTAGCTGTTGAATGAGTTCCTGCATAAAGAGAAGAGTGAAAAGTGAATAGTGAAGGGTGAAAAGTGAAACATTTTATTCACCCCTTCACCTTATTAAGCAACCTTCAGTTTGATCAATGTAGACTGTTCCAGCCTTTCCTGGGCATATGCCTTGGTAAGCAGGAACACCTTTTCTTCCGTGGAGGGCAGCTGGAACATGGCGTCGCTCATCACCACCTCGCAGATGGAGCGGAGGCCGCGGGCGCCCAGCTTGAATTCTGTGGCTTTGTCCACGATATAGTCAATAGCTTCATCATCCACATTCAGTTCAATGCCTTCCACCTTGAACAGCTTTTTATACTGCTTGATCAGCGCATTTCTGGGCTGGGTGAGGATGGCCTTCAGTGCATCCCTGTCCAGAGAGTTCAGGTAGGTCACTACCGGCAGGCGGCCCAGCAGCTCAGGGATCAGGCCAAAGGATTTCAGGTCCTGGGAGTTTACGTAGCGCAGGATATGTTTCTTGGTCTCTTCTTCCCTTTCCTTGTCCACTGTAAAGCCAATGGAATGGGTTTGCACCCTTCTGCTGATGATCTTGTCCACACCATCAAAAGCGCCGCCGCAGATGAAGAGGATGTTCTGGGTATTTACCTTGATCAGCTTCTGCTCGGGGTGTTTGCGACCGCCCTGCGGGGGGACCAGCACCTCGGTGCCTTCCAGCAGCTTCAGCAGGCCCTGCTGCACGCCTTCGCCGCTCACATCGCGGGTAATGGAAGGGTTATCGCTCTTGCGTGCTATCTTGTCAATCTCGTCTATATATACAATGCCTCTTTCGGCGGCTTCCACATCATAGTTGCAAACCTGCAGCAGGCGGGTGAGGATGCTTTCCACATCTTCGCCCACATAGCCGGCTTCGGTAAATACGGTAGCATCCACAATGGTAAAGGGCACATTCAGCAGCTTGGCAATGGATTTGGCCAGCAGGGTCTTGCCCGTGCCGGTCTCGCCCACCATCACGATATTGGACTTTTCTATTTCCACCTCGTCTTCGCCTATCTGCTGGTTCAGGCGTTTGTAGTGGTTGTATACAGCTACGGCCAGTATCTTCTTGGCATCGTCCTGGCCTATCACGTATTCGTCCAGGAAGCGCTTGATCTCCACAGGCTTGGCCACTTTGGGTACAAAGTGGGAGGGGGCTTTCTTGCTGTGCTGGAACAGCTCCTGTTCTATGATCTCCTGGGCATTTGCCACACAGTTCTCACAGATGTGGCCTTCTGCGCCGGCAATCAGTATCTGTACCTCGTCTTTGGAACGGTTACAGAAGGAACAGCGTATTTTGGATTCTTTCATCTGTTAAGTTTGTTTGCAGACCTGCCGGGATTTAAAATCCGGGAGATCTGTTATTCAGCGTGAGCCTACAAAGTTAGGTAAAATAGGAAAAAAGGAGAAACGGAGAAAGGGGGCTTCCCTTCCTCCGTTCCTCCTGTATTGAAAATAGCAGCCGCCTGTTATTGCGGGTTATTTTCCTGTTTCTTTCTCGGGTTCCGGTCCAGCACGTCGTCGATAATGCCGTATTCCTTGGCTTCGTCGGCGGTCATCCAGTAGTCGCGGTCAGAATCTTTCTCCACTTTTTTGAAGGGTTGTCCGCAGTGGCTGGCAATAATTTCGTTCAGCTCCTTTTTCAGCTTCACAAATTCGCGGGCGGTGATCTCGATATCGGAGGTCTGGCCCTCGGCGCCGCCGTGGGGCTGGTGAATCATTACACGGGCATGCTTCAGGGCGGTACGTTTGCCCTTTACGCCGGCTACCAGCAGCACTGCGCCAAAGGAGGCGGCCATACCGGTACAGATGGTGGCTACATCCGGGGCAATGATCTGCATGGTGTCATATATACCTAGACCTGCATAAACACTACCGCCGGGGCTGTTAATGTACATTTGCACATCACGGTTGCGGTCTGTTGATTCCAGGAACAGGAGCTGGGCGGTCACCACATTCGCTACATAGTCATTGATCGGGTCGCCCAGAAATATGATACGGTCCATCATCAGGCGGGAGAACACGTCCATGGTAGCCACGTTCATTGGGCGCTCCTCGATAATGTAGGGCGTCAGTGAATTGATCTGATGGCGTGCATAGCTATCTACTACCAGGCTGCTGATTCCACGATGCTGGATCGCATATTTTCTGAATTCGTTATTAATGTTCATGATGGTGATGTTTATGAGGTAATTTAGCAAATTCTTCGGCTGTTATTTCCTCTTCCTTCAGCTCCACCTTGGTTTCCGCCCAGTCAAACAGTTTCTGGGTAACCATTTCGCGATAGGTCTGATCCACAAACTTTTCGTCCTGCATCAGGCGGTCCAGGTAGCTGTCCAGCCATTCTGCGCCATCCAGGGCAGCGCCTGCGCCGTAGTAGCCCAGCAGTTTCTGCCTGGCGCCTTCCCTCAGCTCCTCGAAGGAAACTTCCAGTTTATTATCGCGGATCAGTTTGTCGCTAATGAGCGTCCACCTCAGCTGGTGGTCAAAGTTGGGATATTCTTTTTCGGCTTCCTCGGCGGTTTTCGGTTTTTCACTGCCGGTTTGCAGCCAGCGTTTCAGGAAATCCCTGGGCAGCTCCATGGGCGTTTCGTGCACCAGCACCTCAAACAGGTCGTTGTGCAGACGGTTGCGGCTTTCGGTGTCCCAGTATTTCTCTATCTCTTCTTTCAGCCTGGCGCGGAAAGCCTCTTCCGTGGTGATCTCCTCGTTGGGGTAGATCTCCTTGAAGAAATCTTCGTTCAGCTCGCGCTTCTCGATCAGGCCCACTTTTGTAATGGTAAGCCGGAAGTATTTTTTGGCGGCTTCCTGGTCATTTTCCGCAAAGCCCAGGTCTTTCAGTATCCAGCCCAGTCTTTCCTCGTCAAAGGAAGTGGCCAGCTGGAATACGATGCTGTCGTCTTTTTTCCTGCCTTTCAGCTGCTCCTGCAGGGCAGGGGAGAAGTATTTCAGCAGCAGGGAGTTGTCTTTTTTAATGCCGCCTTCTGTTACGTTGCCTTCCGCGTCGGTTTCCTCGAACGTTACGTTCAACACATTGTCCTCGTTATCAATGGTTTCGGGCTCCGTCATGTTACCGCCTTTTATCTGCAGGCGTTTCACTTCTTCGTCCACCTCCTTGTCGGTAGCTTTTATTTTATAGCGGGTAAGGGTGGTTTTGCCGGATTCCAGGGGGGATACTTCAAAAGTGGGTTTCAGCCCTACTTCAAAGTCAAAAGCGTATTCTTCGGGTTTGTTGTAGTCCAGTTGCCTGGATTCCTTGTCCAGGGAGAGGGGTTGGGCAAAAATGTCCAGCTTTTCGTTCTGTAGGTAGCCCATCAGTTCTTTTTCCACGGTTTTCAGCACTTCATCTGCAAAAAGTGCCTGGCCATGCATCTTCTTTACCATACCAGCCGGCACCATTCCTTTACGGAAGCCGGGTATATTAGCAGCCTTGCTGAATTGCTTTACCGCTTTGTCAAAATTAGGAAGGTAATCTTCCTGGTTCACTTTCACAGTGATCTTATCATTCAATAAACCGATGTTTTCTCTGGTAACGGTTGCCATAATTAATTAATAAAAATGTTCTGTATGAAGCAATAATGATTCCTCGTTTGATTTTCTGCCATGAAGTCACAAAAGCACGAAGGAATGGCAGTCGGGAAAGGAATAACCTGTGACTCAGCGCCTTTATGACAAATATGTATTAGAAAAAATGATAATAAACTGTAACAGTTTTTACCGAAGCGCGAAGATAGTGCGTTTAGGCGAAGTTTGATCGCAAATTATTGGCAAAATTTTTCGGGGCGCAGGGGTACAAAAAGGCAGCCGGCCGGCACAGGCCGGCCGGCTTTTATCCTCATCAGCAGGTGAAATTGCTCATACATTTTTTGCCGGGGCCAGCCATAGTTCAGACAGCTCGCCGGGAAACTGGTTAAGCACGTCCATGATCTCGCCTGCGCTGACATGGCGCTGCAGCACGCCCAGCACGATTTTCACGTGCGCCTTGGCCGTTTCATCGTTGCCAAAGTCCCTGGGCGCGGCCATTTCGTCCTTGGAACGCAGGCATTGCAGGAATGCGTCCATGGAACGGATCCTGTTCCTGGCCTGGAAATTCCAGCCGTCAATATATACCGCTTTGAGTATAAGCGGCAGCTGGGCGATCAGGTGGGCGGACTCTCCGGGCGTCAGTATCTCCCGCAGGGTATGAAATACGGCTTTCATGACCCTGTAGGCCTGGTCGGTATCCTGGTTAGGGCCCAGCTCCATGGCGATCTCCTTTACAAAGCTGTTTGCCTCGGGAGCATATTTCTCAAAGTTCATGGCAGTAAAATTTTACTGGGTTTCAAAATCCTCTGATTGTGTATAAAGCGCCATAAGCGGCCCGGGCTAATGCTTTTCCGCCCTTTCCTGCTCGTCTATTCGGAAGGAGACCTTGCAGATCAGCCCATAGGTGGTGATCTTCCCGTCCTTTACATGCACCTTAATATCTTTCACAAACACAGAGTCAATATTGTGTATGGTCTTGGATGCCTCTGCCACAGCGTTTTGTATGGCGTCCTCAATGCCCTTTTCGGATGATGCAATGAGCTCAATTACTTTTACGATAGCCATCTTGGAACGTTTTTCAGGTGAATGAATATGGTTTTATGGTCAGTAATGTTCGCACAATTACTGTACCCGCCTGCCGGCACGGTAATGGCGCTCCCAATACCAGGTACAGCGGTTCATACCCTGCTCATGCATAAGAACAGCTACTATATTATCAATGGCATTACCTTTTACCGCCTGCTGGCGGCCCCTGTCCTTCTATTGCTGATCCTGCTGCGGCAGCCGGACGTATTTAAATGGCTGCTGGCCTTCAGCTTTTTTACAGATGCCATAGACGGCTACCTGGCGCGCAAGTACAGGACCGTGAGCGTTATGGGCGCCCGGCTGGATTCTATTGCGGATGATGTGACCGTGGTAGCGGCTGTTATAGGGCTGTTTGTATTCCGTTATGATTTTATCCGGCAGGAGTATGCTTCAGTTATACTGCTGCTGGCGCTTTGGGTGGTGCAGATTACGCTGGCGCTGATCCGGTACCGGAAGCCTACCAGCTTTCACACCTACCTGGCCAAGATAGCGGCGGTGTGCCAGGGCGTATTTTTAGTGCTGGCCTTTTTTATGCCGGCGTCGCTGCTCTATCCTTTGTTCTACCTGGCGGTGCTGATGACCGCGCTGGACCTGCTGGAGGAGATTGTGATGGTATTGCTGCTGCCCCGGTGGGAAGCGGATGTAAAAGGTATCTACTGGCTGCTGAAGCGGAAAAGAAAAGAGGAACATTAATATGTTCCCCTGTATAAGTTGTCGAACCTGGTGCCAGAGGGCTTTTTGAGCGGTATCAGCATGCCCCCGGTGCTGTCCAGCCAGTGGAACAGGGCATCCCGCAGCTCCCTGCCGGTTTGCTGGTATGCTTTGTCGCGGATCAGGTTATTCATCTCGTAAGGATCCTTTTCTATATCATACAGCTCATTGATGTCCCAACCGCCGTGGTTGTAGATGTATTTGTATTTCCCGGTGCGCACGGCAAATATGGTGGGCGTTTGCGGGAAAGCGGCCTCCCAGTAATATTCATAGAACACCTTGTCGCGCCAGGGCACCTGGTGGCCGCGCAGCAGCGCTGCAAAGGACTGTCCCTGCAACTGCGCCGGTTTGGGAATGCCGGCCAGCTCCAGGAAGGTGGGCGCTATGTCAATGTTCATAATGATCTCTGGAATCCGGGTGCCTGCTTTTACCAGGCCGGGCGCCCAGCATAGCAGGGGCACGCGCATGGACTCCTCGTAGGCATGCCGTTTGTCTATCAGGCCGTGCTCGCCAAAGGAAAAGCCGTTGTCGCCCATGTATACCACCATGGTATTTTCCTCCAGCCCCTGCTCCTTCACCCAGTCCAGTACTCTTTCGACGCTTTCATCCACCGCCTGCAGGGTTTCCAGGTAACGGCGGTAGAAGTCGTCAAAAACAATGGCGCCGTGGTACATGTAATCCACGCCATGCCAGCTGTACCGCTGGCGGCGTACCCATTGCGGAATGTCGCGGTAGTTAACCGGCGTGGCAGGGGCGGTAACGGTACCAAAGGTTTGGCTGCTGTCCGTGGCCGTGAGGTACATGGAAGGCGGGCATATAATGGGAATATGGGCGTATTTGCCCTGGTGGCGTTTGGCCGGCTGAAACTCGGCGTGCACGCCTTTATGGGAGAGGTACACAAAGAACGGCTGCTGTCTGTTGCGCTTGTTCAGCCATTCAATAGTATGGTCTGTCAGCAGGTCGGTGGTATAGCTGCCTTCCGGCTGTTTTACCCGTTTGCCGTTAATGTTGAGCACCGGGGCATAATAGGTGCCCTGTCCCCGGAAGCTCTCCCAGTGGTTAAAGCCGGGCTGCGGCTGATCGCCGGTATTGCCCATGTGCCATTTGCCGAAAAAGGCGGTCTGGTATCCCTGCTTCTGCAGGTACTGGGGGAAGAACACGAGGTTGTCCGGCATGGGCGCGTCGTTGTCCACCACGGTATGCGTGTGCGCATACTGGCCGGTGAGAATAGAGGCGCGGCTGGGCGAGCAAAGCGCTGTGGACACAAATGCATTCTGCAGGTGCGCGCCTTCCCGCGCCATGCGGTCCATGCCGGGCGTTTGCAATCCCTCAATGGTGTGCATAAAGCCCATGGCATCATAACGGTGATCGTCCGACAGGATGAAAATGATATTCATGGGCGCTTTTTTCCTCTTTTGCGCCAGTAAGGGGAGGGCGGGTAAAAGCATGGCTGCTGCCAGCAGCCATGCCATACGTTTCATAATTTTTTGCATATGGAGATCCCTGTATTTCGGTTATTTCAAATGCGGGCTTGCAAACCCCAGCTTTTTCAGGCCGGCCTGTATCTCCGGGCAGCTCATGAAAAGGTTCCACAGCAGCCCGGTACGGTGGTTTTCCATCATTACCACGATAGGGCCCTGGTCAATGGCCAGGTACCGTCTCGGGAACCAGTTGTCTGTTTCGCTGAACGCGTCGTAAAATCCATACGGTCCCCATACCTTATCGCGCAGCGTTTCATACCAGTGCCGCATGGCCTGCTGCGAGTACTCCGGCGTGTAGGGCATGGAGGAAAGGGCGGCGGTAGGCGAGATCACGCCAAGGTCCCGTCCGGGCCCGGGGGCATGGCCGGCATATCCCTTTACGGAGTAGCTGGACGTAAGGCCCCAGCTACCCGGGCCATATCCTTTGAAGCCATTGGGGTTTTCCACGCACCAGGCCCGGTTGATCAGTACCTGGTTGGTATTCTCTTCCCAGTAGTTGGCGTATTTGTCCTTCAGCCCGCGCGGGTCCAGGCCCAGGAAGGAATAGTGCGCCCAGAACAGGGGACCGCCGTACTTCTCTGCGCCGTTATGTTTCAGGTGCAGCGTATAGCCGAACTGGGTAGTAGTGGCGTTGATAGCGCCGTTCCGCGCCCAGCCCTCGTGGTATACGGCTGCAGGTACGCCATGCGTGGGAGAGGAAGCGGCCAGCACATACATGATGAGGCATTCATTGTAACCGTGTACCGGGAAGTTCATGGCCCAGGCATGATCGGGGCTCCAGTGCCAGTACAGCACATTCTTGCCATTGCGGTACCAGTTGAAGTCCACTTCCTTCCACAGCCTGTCTATCCGGCCGGCCAGCTCCTTTTCTTCCGCGGTGCCATCCTTGAAATACTGCCTTACGCACAGCAGCCCCTGGAGCATGAAAGACGTTTCCACCAGGTCACCGCCATCGTCTTTAGGGCTGAAGGGTTTTACCTTACCGGTTTCGCCGTTCCACCAGTGCGGCCATGCGCCGTGAAAGCGGTCGGCCGTTTCCAGGAAGCGCACTATTTTTTCCAGGCGCTGCCGGCCTTCCTCGCGGGTAATGAACCCGCGCTCAATACCTACCAGTATGGCCATCACGCCAAAGCCGCCGCCGCCGGATGTTACAATGTGCTTGTCATTTTGCGGGTATACGCCATCTACATGAAAGCGTTCCCTGGCCAGGCCGCTGTTGGGCTCTGCCCCGTCCCAGAAGTATTGAAAAGTGCGCTCCTGCACCAGCGTGTACAGGGAATCCGTGCTGATGGAGTCGGCGGGTGATTCCTGCCGGTCTGTTTGCCGGCTGCTCTGCTGCTGGTTACAGGAAAAGAGCGCCGGTAACAGCAGCGCTGTCATAAGCATGGTCGAAAAAAGATGTTTTTGCATTACGTAGTATGGTGTTATTACATGGTTGAATATCGTTCCTGCCGCAATTATTATGCTAATACCCGTTATTCTGGGTGAGTTTGCCGCTGCTGGCGTAGATCTCGCTTTGCGGCACGGGGAATACCTCATGCTTCCCGTCCACGAAGTTTTTGCCGTGCGCTCTTAGCACCGTTCCGGCGCGGCCCTGCCGTACCAGGTCATAGAAGCGGTCATGCTCCATGGCCAGTTCCACCCTCCGTTCATGCCAGATGGCGTTGCGCAGGTCTGCCTGGCTGGCGGCAGTGGTATTTCCCAGTCCTGCCCGCTGCCTTACTGCATTCAGGGCAGTTTGCGCTTTGGCGGTTTGCCCCAGCTCATTGGCTGCTTCCGCATTCATCAGGTACACTTCCCCCATGCGCAGTATGCGGATGTTCTTGTTCACCTTGCCCGCATCATCCCCGTATGATTCCTGTGTTCTGCTCACATAGGCCTTGTAGTTGTAGCGTTTGTTGACGGCGTCTATAATGACCACGCCGTCAAAAAGCGTATCGCCAATGCTCATGATAGTGGCTTTCCTGCGCACATCGCCGGGCTCGTAGGCATTATAGAGGTCTTCACTCACAGAGTTAAAGCCCCAGCCGGTCAATACTACCGCGCCATCATTAAAGGTGCCGCCCCGAATGGATTGCACAACGGAATATTGCTGCACGGCTGCAAAAGGCACGGTGCCCTTGCTTTGGATCTCGAACAGGGACTCGGGGCTGTTCTCTCCCACCTCGCGCCAGATAGTGGCATAGTCCGGCACCAGGGCATAGCTGCCGTAAGTGCCGCTCATAATGTTATCCGTGAGGGTCAGCACCTCGTTCCATTTTTGTTGGTACAGGCTCACCTTTGCCAGGAGGGCGGCAGCGGCCCCTTTGGTAGCCCGGCCCAGGTCCTTGGGATCGTACTGCTCCCTGGTGGGCAGCAGGGCGAGTGCCTCCCGCAGGTCCTTTTCGATCAATGCATATACTTCCGGTACCGGTCGCCGGTCGTTGATCTTTTCCAGGTCGGCCGGGTTATCGGCATCGATCACGGTATCTACTATGGGCACTTCGCCAAAGGTCCTTACCATGTTAAAGTAATAGAACGCGCGGAGGAACAGCGCCTCTCCCCGCAGCCGGCTTTTCAGCGCGGCGGAAGTATCAAACCTGGGCACATTGGCCAGTGCCTGGTTGCACCTGGAAATGCCCTGGGAGTTGCTTTTCCACACTGTAGCAATGGAAGGCGTGGTGGAAGTATAGGTGAAGTTGTCCAGCTGGTCCTTGTCCGTGCCCAGGTCGCCGGGTGAGCTGCCTTTGTCCGCATTGTCGGAAGTAATGCTGGTAACGCCGATCCAGGAAAAGCTGGATTGTTCCCAGGTGAGCAGCTGCGTATAGCAGGCATTCACAAATTTCTCCGCATTGGCGGGGTCCAGGAAGGTACTGTCTGTTGTAACCAGCTCGCCGGGCACTGCCGGGTTGAGCCAGCTTTTGCTGCAGGCGTTCAGTAATAATAACGCGCCTGCACAGTATACGATAGGTGATATTAGTTTCAGTTTCATTTGCAATTTTTTTAGAAGGATACATTTACACCGAACATATAGGTAGTGCTAACGGGATAGATACCCGTTTCAATACCGGCGCTCAGGCTGTTATTGCTGTTGTTCAGCCCCGGCAGCTCCGGCGTGAACCCGCTGTACTTCTTGGCAATGAACGGGTTCTGCGCGGAGGCATATACCCGCAGGGCGCTGATGCCGATGTTCCATTGCTGGGCAGGCAGGCTGTATCCCAGGGTGATGTTATTGATCCGGAAGAAATCGCCGGACTCCACATAGTAGGTGGACGGTTTGGGAATGGTGTTGGATGCCCGTGGCTGCGTACCGTTAATGTTGTCCGGTGTCCAGCGGTTTTCCGCCCTGGCCGCTTCAATATTGTCATTACCGATGCGGATGGCTTTCTTCCCGTTGTATATTTTGTTGCCGGTATTGCCGTAGCAGTCAATGGAGAAATCCAGCTGTTTCCAGTTAAAGCCGGCATTCAGGCCAAAGTAGGTCCTGGGCTGATAGGAGCCTACAAATACGCGGTCCAGGTCGTTCAGCACACCGTCGTTGTTCACGTCCCGGTACTGGAAATCGCCGGGCTTGGAGCCGGTGATCTTAGCCTTGGTGGCGTCCACTTCCTCCTGTGTCTTAAAGATGCCGGTTACCTCGTATACCCAGAAGCTGCCTACTTCCTCGCCTTCCACGGTATTGGTCACCACTTCGCCGTTGCCGAGGCTGCCCCCTTTCAATTGCAGGGAGCCCAGCACCTTCTCCACGTTGTTCCTGTTGAAGGTAACATTGAAGCCGGCATGATAGCTGAAGTTTTCGTTTACCTGGTCGTTCCAGTTCAGGCTGAGCTCTACGCCTTTGTTACGTACATCCGCTGCACGGGAGAAGACCTCATTGTCATTGTCCCCTGCCAGGGCTACCAGCGTTACGGGAATATATACGTTAGACAGCTTGTTGTAATAGGTCACTTCGCCGCTGAGCCGCTGCCTTAACATGGTAAATTCCAAACCGGCATCTACTCCTTTGGTCTCTTCCCAGGAAACAGCGGCGTTCCTTAAATCCACAGTAGACATGCCGATCACTACATTGTTGTCGCCTCCAAATGGGTAGTTCCCTAACTGTGGCACCGGGTCCAGGTTAGCAACCGGCCTGGATACCCGGTCATTCCCCAGCTTGCCGTAGCCGGCGCGTATCCTTAACTCGTCAAACAGTTTCTGGTTTTGCATAAATCTTTCCCTGGAGATCACCCAGGAGCCGCCAATGGAATAGAAGGTGCCCCATTTGTTATTGACCGGGAAATTGCTGGAGCCGTCGCGCCGCAGCACGCCGCTCAGGTTATACTTGTTGTCAAAGGTGTAGGTAAGACGGCTGTACAGGCTGGCCCTTTGTACCAGCGTGCCGTCGTTCTCTATCAGCTGTACGGAAGCGGGGTCCGCATATTTCATGTACCACAGGTTGGATTGTGGCGGCACATTATTGCCGCGTACGATCAGCCGGTTGCTGGTATTGCGCTCGGCGGAGTATCCCAGGGTAGCAATGATCTCGTGCCTGCCGGCCAGGGTGCGGTGATAGGTAGCGTTATTGTCAAGGTTATAGTAGAACGATTTGCCGTCTTCCACTTCCAGGCTGGAAATATTATCCGTGCCTATGCTGATGGGATCATAGGCGTAATTGTAATTCAGGTTGTCGTAGTTGTTCCGGTTGAAGCTGAAGCTGCTGCGGATGGAAAGGTTTTTTACCGGTTTCAGCAGGGCATATACATCGCCCTGCAGGCGCAGGCCTTTGTTGGTATGGTCCTGCAGCTCATTGGCCTTTACCGGGTTGGCCACACTCAAACCATCCAGCAGCCCGTAATCGCCGTTCGGGAACCTTACCGGCGTGGTAGGCGCATTGCGGTAGGCGTCGTTAAAAGGATTGGGCTTGTTGTTGGAGCGGGTAACGCTCATGTTCAGGTTGTGCCCGAACTCCAGGAAAGGCGCTATCTTATAGGAATTATTCAACCGGAAATTGGCCCTTTCATAGTTTTCGTTCTTTACAATGCCATCGTCGCTGAAATAGCCGGCGCTGAAGTAATAGGTGGTTTTTTCGGAGCCGCCGCTCATGGATACGTTATAGTTCTGCAGCAGCCCGGCACGGGTTACTTCGTCAAACCAGTCGGTGTTATATTCCAGTGCATCCAGGTCGGGGAACATGGGCTCCTGGTTGTCATAGCCCCTGGCCTCGTTGGTGTACTGGGCATAGGTGCGGGCATCGGCCATTTTTACACGGGAGGTCATGGACCGTATGCCGGTATAGGCGTTCAGGTCTACGGTCAGCCGGCCGGTCTTCCCTTTCTTGGTAGTGATGAGTATAACACCGTTGGCCGCCCGCGATCCGTAAATGGCCTGGGAGGCGGCATCCTTCAGCACTTCCACGGAAGCAATGTCCATGGTGTTGATGCTGGTGATGTTGTCGGTGATCACGCCGTCCACTACGTATACAGGGTTGGCGTCGCCGGATACAGTATTGGTGCCCCTGATCCTGACCTGCGGTTGTGAGCCGGGATCGCCGGGCGCAATGATCTGTATGCCGGCGGCCTTGCCCTGCAGGGCCTGTGAAGCGGTGAGCACCGGCTGCTTTGCCAGCTCTTTTCCGTCCACTTTCGCCACGGAGCCTACTACCTGGCTTCTGCGCAGGGTGCCATAACCTACTACCACCGCTTCATCCAGGCTGGTGGCGGAAGGCTGCAGGGTAACGTTAATGGAGGTCCGGCCGCCCACGGTTTCCTCCAGGGTGGCAAATCCCACGTAGCTGAACACCAGTACGGCGGCGTCCGGTACGGTAATGGCGTAGCTGCCGTCATCACCCGTAGTGGTGCCCATGTTGCTGCCTTTAATGGCAATAGTTACGCCGGGCAGGGGCGTACCCGCAGCATCTGTAACCCGGCCTGTTACGCGCAGCTCCTGTATATCGGCAGCGGCGGCTGCTTCTTTCAGCACCACCAGGTTAGTGTGCAGTACCTTGTAGGCAATGCCGGTGTTATGCAGCGCCTGGCTCAATGCTTCGTTAATGTCAGCATTCTCCACATCAATGCTTACGGGCGGTTTTCCTTTGATCACGGCTTCATCAAAGAGGAAACGGTAGTTGCTTTTCTTTTCGATGGCGAACAACACTTTCCGGATGTCCGATGTTTCCATTTTCAGGGTGATCTTACCCTGGGAAAAAGTTTTGGCGGCAACCTGCAGACAGACTGTCAGCAAGACGAGCGTCAGTTTCATAACAAGTAGAATCTTTAACGGTCCCGGGCATGCAGAAAGAACACCCCCGTTTTCAATTTTTTTCATACTTTCAATTGAAGGTTAATAATGAAGATCCTCCCTCTCCGGAGTTGATGTCTGTAATTATTGGCCCGGCGGGATTCCGCGGCAACGGAGTCCCGCTTTTGCAACGGGCTTTACGAGGTGTTATAAAGCATCATAACGTATAGGCTTTAACGGTAAATAACTATGCTGTCCCCCGTTTTTCTGAATCTGAACGGAGTTGTAATGATGAGCGCTTCCATTGCCTGTTCTATTGTTTCATGCTCAAAGCTGCCGGTGAGCCTTTTTTCCTGTAGCTGCGGGTCTCTAATATCAATGGTCACCCCGTACCATCTTTCCATCCTGGCAGCTACTTCCGGGAAAGATTCGTTGCGGAACACCAGCTTGTTGTGCATCCACTGTGTTTCATCCAGGGTGCTGTCGGCCAGGTTGTAAGCCAGCTTATTGACGGCTACCAGGGTTTGCGTGCCGGCGCCGGCGGGCGGTATTGTTTCCAGGCGGGTGATGCCATTGTCCACTACCAGCTTTTCGTCGGGCCGTAAGGTGATCCTATCCTTTGCCCTGTTCCTGATGGTGACGGCTATGCTGCCGCGGATCAGGCTGGCCTCCGTGCTTTTGTCCTCCGGGTAGGCCTTTACATTAAAGGCGGTGCCCAGCACGGTGATGTCCATTACGGCAGTATGTACAATAAAAGGCTTGTCTGCCATTTCGGCCACATCAAAAAAGGCTTCCCCGGTCAGCCTGACCTCCCGTTTTTTCTTCCCGTATTCCTCATTATAGGCAAGCCGGCTGCTGGCATTCAGCCATACGCGGGTGCCATCCGGCAGCTTTACTACGGAGCGGGCTCTGGGTGGCGTTACCATCTCGTTGGTGGCCAGGGGTTCCGGCTGCTCCGGTTGGCGGAGCAGCCAGGAGGTACCGTAAACGGCGGCTGCCACCAGCACGGCGGCTGCGGGTATCCATATCCATTTTCTACGACGCCGGGCAAGCGGTTCGGCAGGCGGCGCTTCCACAAGACCCCGCAGCTGCATTTTTACCAGCTGGGCGGCAAAAGCGGCTTCTGCGGCATGCATATGCCCGGAAGCGGGAGCAGGAGGCCGGGTAAGCAGGAGATCGGCCATTTTCCGCCATTCCGGGTGCATGCCCAGCAGCTGTTCCAGCTCTTCCAGCTCCTGGATGGTGGCCTCCCCGGCTATTTTCCTGTTCAATAGCTTTAAAAATCGTTCTTCAGACATCTTGGTTTTTCAGGCAGGGAATATCCGCCCCTCTAACAGTAAGGACAGGAAGTTGGGGCGTTACCACCGGTCAGGAAGAAAAAAAATTTCAGTTATTATCCGCGTACAGGTAAAAATGGAGCGCCTGGCTGATCTTTTTCAGGGCAGTGGTCATATGGCCTTCTACGGTGTTAATGGAAATGTTGAGGATCTCGGCTACCTGCTTGTAGCTGCAGCCGTCTTCCCTGATGAGCTTGTATACCAGCTGGCATTTGTTGGGCAATGCCTTTACAGCCAGCGCTATTTTCCGCTGCAGTTCCGTATGCAGGAATGCCTGCTCGGGGTCCAGGTCATAGGTGAGGTCCAGGTCAATGGATTCAATATCAATTGTGGTTACTTTATAATATTTAGCCAGGTAATTGAGGGAGGCATGTTTTACAGCGATGAAAAGGTAGACCTGCAGGTTCTCGATGTTATTAAGGGCCGGGCCCAGTTCCCATATTTTCAGCAGGATATCGGAGTAGATCTCTTCAGCAGACTCGTTGGATTTTACAATAGCTGCTGCAAACCTGGTGAGCGGCCGGTGAAAATGCCTGAATAGCTTCCCATATGCTTCAATATCCCTGGCTATAGCCACATTCCGCTGCAATTGGATAATATCTATGTAGCACTCACTCATAAACGTGGATAATGGAAAATAAAAATAAGTATTAAATGTTGGAATAAAAAAATCCGGAAATGGCGCTGAAGAAAATAGCAGTAAGGCATGCAGGAGTATTGGCAGGTTGATTTGGTGCAGATTCGCTTGAAAGGAGTACAATCGCCCTTTTTGCGGTTTTCGATGATTTAAAATCTGCGCAGGGAGTAGGAATACAATTAACCTGTTTGGGAAGGCCTCTTTTGACCATCCGCTTACTAACAATAATATTTATGCCAGGTCAAAATATTACTACATTACTATTTTCTTCATTCATTTAGCTTCGTCTGGCCGAGTGTTAGAAAGCGCTATTACTTACAAATTAAACCTCCTCATTGAGGTTTTTATGAAAGTCCGGCGCCTGTCCTTATTATATTCATTTGGTTTCTATTCTCTTTAACAAGTAAACCATAAAACAAAGTATGAAAAACAAATTGATCCCTATTGCCGCCCTACTGATGACATTTTCAGCGAGCGCTTTTGCACAGGCTTCTGCTACCGCTACATCAACTGCTACCATTGTTACGCCTATCAGCATAACAAAGACCGTTGATATGAATTTTGGTAGCATTGCGACAAGTGCAAGCGGCGGTACTGTCGTATTAACACCTGCCGGCGCACGCTCAGCAACAGGTGGCGCAAGTCTCCCTGCAGCAGCAGGAACTGTTACAGCAGCCTCTTTCGATGTTGCGGGGGAAGACGGCTACACCTATGCTATTACGCTGCCCTCGAGCGTAACGCTTACCAGGAACTCCGGTGCCGAAACTATGACAGTTGATGCATTTACAAGTAATCCCACTTCAACAGGAGAGCTCACAGCAGGCGCGCAAACCCTTACAGTTGGCGCTACCCTGAACGTAGGAGCTTCACAGGCTCCGGGCACCTATGTTTCCGGTACTGCTTTTACAGTAACAGTTAACTATAACTAAAATACCTTTAGGACCAAAGCTGCATCAGCAGCTTTGGTTTTCTATCGCTTCATGCGGTCAGGCGTTCTATTATCCTTACGAATTACGCTATATCTATGCAAAATCCACCACAATTGCTGCGGGGACTTCAGCTGCCTGCGGCTCCCGCATATTTTATGCTACTTCTGGCGGGAGCAATGATATTATCAAGCTATCCATGTTTACAGGTAAGGGCACAGGGTAACCTTATGATTATGCCCAGGAGAGTGGTTTTTGAAGGTGCTAAAAGGTTGCATGTGCTTAATCTTGCGAATACTGGGAAGGATACAGCCAGGTACGTTATTTCCTTTCTTCATTACAGAATGAGGGAGGATGGTTCGTTTGAACAAATGGATGCTGCAGATTCCAGTGGGAATTTCGCAGATAAATATGTACGTTTTTTCCCCAGAAGTGTTGTATTGGGCCCAAATGAAGCCCAGTCCGTCCGTATTCAGTTAAGGCGGCCCAGCCAAATACCTCCCGGTGAGTACCGTTCCCATTTATATTTCCGGGCAGTGCCCGATGAGAATCCACTGGGTGATAAAACCGGGAAGGCGGACTCCTCTGAAGTAGCTGTTCGTTTGGTGCCGGTTTTTGGCATTTCAGTACCGGTAATCATCCGTGTAGGTAAATCCAATACTGAAGTGAGCATAACGGCATCTTCCATTGAAATGGCTGATACGGATACCCGCCTCTTAAAAATGACACTGAATCGTAAGGGGAATATGTCGGTTTATGGAAATATTACCGTAGCGCATATTTCACCAAAGGGAAAAGTAACGGAAGTTGCCGCCATCCGGGGCCTCGCCGTGTATACCCCTAATTCGGCGCGGCAAATGAAGATAGCGCTTGACAATACCCGCGGAGTTGATTACAGCAATGGTAAGCTGCATATTGTGTATAAAACTCCGGCCGATGTTATTCCTGCTGACACGCTTGCTGAAACATCATTTTGGCTGCAGGATACTGCTTTTCAAGAGTAGCAGGTCATATAAAATAATGAGCATGCGAATGAAATTATTGAAACCGGGTCTCCCCTTGTTAATGATAAGTGCAGGAGTATGCCTGCTATTAACTGGGTTTACCGTTAATGAAGAAGAGGAGCTACCCGGGACACCCACCAATGTTTTACAGGTATCGGTTAATACTTTACAGCATCTGAGTTTTGGCGCTTTCTCCCACGGTAACGCCGGGGGGACGATTGTGATAGACCCAAACGGTGTACGGTCTTCTACAGGGGATGTTATACCACTTAACATGGGCGTCCCTTATTTTCCTGCCATATTTGAAGTGGAGGCCCCTTCAGGCACCACCATAAGTATAGTGAACGGACCGGATATCCAGCTAACGGGCAGTAATGGAGGGACTATGACCTTGCATGTTGGAGATGCCGACCCTGCTTCTCCACTTGTATCTACCGCAACACCGCCTGCACAGAACCTCGTAAGAATCGGCGCAACGCTCACGGTAGGCGGGCCGGCAGAAAATCCGCCCGGTACCTATAGCGGCTCCTTCTCAATAACTTTTATTCAGGAATAAAGAAAAGAAACGCTGCAAGCGCAATCATCAATGACCTGTGAGAACAGCTTAAAACAAAACGGCATTTCAAAGGTCCGTACAAATTGCAACGGTTGTATGATGGCTGCCGGCATGCTGCTGTTTGCTTTATTTACGTCTGTTGTCTGCAGAGCCGGAGAAGAACCCGGATATGATGCAATAACTATTTCTTTGAATATGCCGCAGGTTGGCAGTATTGAGATTCCGGCTGTTATACGTGACCAGGAACTATACCTGTCTGCTACCGATGTTTTCAATTTTTTAAAGATCAAGAATTCGTTGTCACCTGATCTGAATGTTGTTACCGGTTTTATCATTAACCCTGATTCAGTTTTTATAATTGACAAAACCCGTAACCGGATTATCTATAGCGGGCATATTTTTGAACTGGATGAGGATGATCTGATCCTTGAAGAAGGCAGCCTTTATCTTAGGTCGGACTATTTTGGAAAGGCATTTGGATTGGAATGCACATTCAATTTCAGGAGCCTTTCCGCTGTAATGTATACAAACCGGGAACTTCCTGTGATACGGGAACTACGGCAGAAAATGATGCGCCGGAATCTCAGCCGCCTTAAACGGGAATTAAAAGCAGATACAACTATCAGCCTTAAACGCCCTCTTCTTCACTTCGGAATGGCGGATTGGTCGGTGGTTACTCGGCAGTTACAGGGGCGTGCTGATACAAGACTGAATTTATCTATGGGGGGAGTTGTAGCAGGAGGAGAGGCGACAGTATCCCTCAATTACCAGAGCAATTCCCCATTCATTGCAAGCAAGCAATATTATTCCTGGCGATTTGTCAATAACGATCATCCTTTCCTGCGGCAAATAAGGATTGGAAACATAGCACCACAAGCAACTTCCACCATCCTGTCCCCTGTTATTGGCGTGCAGATCACCAATGCTCCAACCAGGTACAGGTACTCTTTTGGTACCTACACATTAAACGACTACACTGAACCCGGCTGGATTGTAGAGCTGTATGTGAACAATGTGATGGTGGACTACACCAAGGCAGATGCTTCAGGATCCTTTACATTTGAAATACCGCTGGTATATGGCAGTTCCCTGGTCCAGCTCCGTTTTTATGGCCCTTGGGGAGAGGAACGGTCCAGCGTAAAAAACATCGTCATTCCTTTTAGCCTGCTTCCACCTGATGAACTGGAATATACCGTAAGCACCGGGATAGTTACAGACAATCTCAACAACCGGTTTGCCAGAGCGAATGTAAATTATGGCCTGAGCAGGCGCATGACGATGGGCGGTGGAGTGGAATATCTTTTCTCCCTTACCCCGGCCAAGGGTATGCCTTTTTTGAATACTACATTTCAGCTGGCTTCAAACATGCTGGTTTCGGGAGAATATATGCATGGCGTAAGATCAAAAGGAGTGTTCAGCTACCATCCGCTTTCCGGTATTCAGTTTCAATTGAATTATACAAAATATGCAAAAGGCCAGCAGGCCATCAATAGCCGCTCGTTTGAGGAGCGGAAAGCAATCGTATCAATGCCGTTGCGTACACCGCGTTTCGTGATGTATTCCCGGTTTACGCTAAGCCAGATCATTGCTCCTCAGGGAGTTTATTCAAAGGAGACAAAATACCGGGATATTCCTAAGATCAAATACACGTCCACAGATCTGATGCTTTCCACCGCTTTTGGCCCGTTAAGCAGCAATCTTACAACATATGGGCTATTTATTGACAAAACAGATCCTTATGTATACAGCCATCTTTCACTGGCTTACAGGTTACCCGCAAAATTTGTATTCAAGCCCCAGGCCCAGTTTCAGTATAATCAGGGCCGGTTTATGATGATGAGGCTGGAGCTGGAAAAACAACTGTCAGGCAAAGGCTTCCTGAATATGTCATATGAGAAGAACTTTCGTACACGGAGTAGTAATATAATGATCGGACTATCATATAATCTTTCCTTTGTAAGAACAGCCTTTTCAGCAAGCAGGAATAATAAAACAACTACATTGGTCCAATCTGCCGCGGGAAGCTTGGTATATGATAAAAGGACAAAGTATCTAAACTTCAGTAACCGTAATAAGGTAGGCAGTTGCGGGGCCGTTATTCAACCCTACCTCGATCTTAATTGTAACGGCATCAGGGAAAAGAACGAACCAAAGGTTTCCGGGCTCAGCGTCCGTAGCAACGGTGGCCGCATTGTGCCTGATCCACAGGATACTGTTATCCGCATACTGGACCTTGAACCTTACAACAAGTACTATATTGAATTAGACGATACGCGCTTTGAGAATATTGCATGGAGAATAAAAAATAAAACCATGAACGTAACCATCGGCCCCAACCAGCTACAGCTAATAGAAGTGCCGGTAGCGGTAGAAGGAGAAGCCGCCGGTATGGTATATTTTATGGAAGGCCAGGTACGGAAAGGGATCGGGCGTATCATCATATCTTTTTATAACAGCAAGTCGGCTTTGGTTGGGAGAACAGTTACTGAAGCGGATGGCTTTTTCAATTATCTGGGGTTCCCCCCTGGCTCCTATACGGCCCGCGTTGATATAGATCAATTGCACAACTTAGGGCTGGTCTCTTCACCGGCAATACTGCCGTTTACTATAGCAAGCGATAAAAATGGTGCAGTAGAAGATGGGCTTGAATTTACGATACGATCTGCCAAGGGGAATGATTTGCCATCTTATGACGGCCCATAAAGAGCATGGGAATAACACTTCCTGCATATAAATCGAATAACTACTATAGGAGCCTGTCGGCAAACGTATTCTTTTACTGCCAGTTTCATTGACCATTATTGGTTAAATGGCATAACTTAGGTATTGGACTTACGATAGTATTGCTCATTTCTGGGCGGTACTTTCTTCCTGGGGAGCTGGAGATGTACTCAAAGCAGGATCCTGCTTCTTTTGTAAAATGCTACTTCAATACGGGGATATCCTTATTCTTTAAATACACCAGTTACTGCTATCTCTGACCGGTAGTTATGCCGGTTATGCATTTGCCCGTAAACCGTGTGCAAAAAAGAATTGAATGACTTGAGAGAATTTGGAAAGGTAATGCGTGGGTTACTCGGTGTCTCCTTTCCTTCCCCTGCCGCAAAAGAACAGTACTTTAAGCAACAAGGTATTAATCCGGCTACAGTAAAGGCGTGTTTATTGTCGACGTACAGGAGGGAGCAGGACAATGACGATAAACCGCTTTGTCTGTGGGGGAGTTACCCTTATATCTGGTTGGTTAATACATCAAAGGGGGCTTTTTAAAGGCGGGACTTGGAAATCAGCAAATTAAATTTGTTTACAAATTTCCTCCGAAAAAGAAAAAGGCCGCTAAAAGCAGCCTTTTATAACTCATTGGTATTCAGTTTGTGCGGGTGGAGGGACTCGAACCCCCATGCCGTGAAGCACCAGATCCTAAGTCTGGCGTGTCTACCAATTTCACCACACCCGCGGTTTTAGCCTGTTATAGCCAACAGGGAAAAGGTCTGCAAAGGTATTATTTTTTGGGAATTAAAAAAATGTAAGGCAGGAGCACCGTAACCACGCACACTTTTTGTGCAGCATCTTCATAAAGCCGGCATTATGAACCCGCGCATGGCAGGCTCTTCTCAGAGAGCGCCCATGTTAATCCCGGGTTCCACCTGGCAAATAATAAAACAATTAAATATTAACAGATGAAAATTACCAGCGTATTTGACCATCAGCAGCCCATTCCGCAAAAGTATACCTGCCTGGGGCCTAATGTAAACCCTCCCCTGGAGTTCCATGACATTCCCCCCGGCGCGCAGAGCCTGGTGCTTATTTTTGAAGATACGGATGCTACCCCCAAGCCCTGGACCCACTGGATGGTATTCAACATACCAGCCGGTACCACCAGGGTGGCGGAAAATACCATCCCGGCCGGCGGAGTAGAAGGACTGGCCAATAACCACAGCTTTGGCTACGAAGGGCCCTGCCCTAAATACTTTGCCGGTACGCATCACTACTGGTTCAGGTTATATGCGCTGGACACAATGCTGGCCCTGCCGCCCTCCACGGAGCGGGAAGTGGTAGAAGCTGCCATGGAAGACCATGTACTGGCATATGCCACGCTAATGGGGGTATGCACGGCTGCGGAACAACCGGTTAAGACCGTGCAATAAATGCAACATCCCGTTGTCGAAATCATACAATTTTCAACGGCAGGCGCTGTCATAATTTTGCCGTAAAACGCATTATTATGAAAAGTACAGACATGCAACTGATCCCTTACCTGCACTTTGCCGGCAACTGCGAAGCAGCCCTGGATGCCTACCGGCAGATATTTAACGGGGAAATTGAACAGCTGAACCGCTACGACAGCGCGCCCATGCCGGTGCCGGAAGATCATAAACAAAAGGTGCTGCATGCGCGGTTCCGCTTTGGCAACAACCACTTCATGGCCTGTGATGTTTTTCCCGGGCAGGAGGTAGGGGACGGTAACAACGTAATACTGAGCATCGGGCTCGCGGATGAAGCCGCAACCAGGGAAGTATTCGGCCAGCTGGCAGATGGCGGCCAGGTTACAATGCCGCTGGAAAAGCAATTCTGGGGAGCGCTGTTTGGCCAGCTGACAGACCGTTTTGGCATGCGCTGGATGGTGAATTGTACGCAGGAATAACCGGCATCAGCCGGCTTCGCCATTCCAGATCCTGTTCACAGCATCCGCATAGGCCGCGCCTATGCTGATGCTGGCCTGTGGCAGGTACAGGTAGTTACGGTCTATGCGCTCTACCTTGCTGTTAGCCACAATGAAAAAGCGGTGCACGCGGGTAAACAGCTCGGCCGGCAGCAGGGCCAGCGCTTCCTGCATGGACAGGCGGGAGAGTATCTTGCGGTCCTTCAATACAAAATTCACATAATTACCGGCGCTTTCCAGGTACAGGATATCATCCAGCCGCACCTTGCACTGCTCATAGCCGCTTTTGATGAATATATGATCCGGCGTTTCCCCGGCTGCGGTATGCTGCTGCTTCAGCTGCAGCAGGTAATGGGCCTTGTTGCAGGCTTTAAGGAAGCGGGTCAGCGAAAAGGGCTTCAGCAGATAATCAATAGCGTCCAGCTCAAAGCTTTGCACGGCATGCTCGGAATAGGCCGTGGTAAAAACCACCATGGGCGGGTTGGAAAGGCTGGTGAGGAGATCAATACCGGTAATATCCGGCATCCGGATGTCCAGGAAAAGCAGGTCCGTTCTTTCCTTGTTTAAATGCTCCATTGCTTCAAAGGCATTGGTAAAGCAGCCCTTCATCTCCAGGAATGGTACCTTGGCTGCATGCGCCTTTATCACGGACAGCGCCACCGGCTCATCATCTATGGCAATAGCGGTTAAGGTCATACCACGTTGTTTTTCCGGTATCCAAGATAAACATTATTATAGTCCATCAGCTTGTCATATTCGCCCCTGGGCATCAGCAGCTTGCTGAGCAGGGGCATGATCTCGATCAGGGTAATGATCAGCACGATCAGGCGGTAGCGCAGCCGCAGCGGCGGATGCTCGTTGGTAAGCGTTTGCAGCGCCTCTGTTTGCGCTAGGAACCCGTCTGTTAGCGAAGCCATATAGGCCTGCTCCTTCACGCGGTTCTCCTGCCACATTTCAGCAAGCTGCTCCTGCCGCTCCTGCTGCCGGGGCGCCAGCCGGCTGCGCAGCGCGGCCAGCTCCTCCTCCGCCTTCAGGTATTCCGTTTTTTTGATGCGGGCAATGCTGGACGCACCTACCTGGCCGGTGCCGCCCGTACCATCCGTTTCTTTTATATACCCGTCCTTATAGGCTTTTACCTGCGCTGCTTTCTGCTCCAGCTGCTGCTCCCATTGCCGGAGGTCGCCTTCCAGCGCCGCTTTGTGCGCTGCATTCAGCGCCGTTAGCTCCCCCCGGAATTTTTCCAGCCTGGCCTGCCGGTCCAGCACCAGCTGCGCCTGTATATCCCGTTGGAACAGCAGCAGCACAATGGGCTGGGAAATGAACAGGCCAATGGTAAAGGCCAGCAGTAAACGAAAGGCCACCGGTAAGAATTTCCGGTGGCCTGAGCCCGACATGGCCGCTATCAGGCTGCGGTCAATAGACAGGATGGCAAAACCAAAGAAAAACGCCAATCCTGCAACAACCAATTCATCATCTGTTACGGTGGAAAAGAAGTAACCCCAGGCAAGGGTGGCAAACAGCCAGGTAACAAGTACCGATATGCCGATGATCCGGTACCGCTCCCGGTCGGTACGGCACTCTTTTAATACGTTTGCATCTGCAGCCGCCAGCCACCACAGGAATCTGCTTAGCCCGTCTGCTGCCGGTGTGGTAATAGGAGGTGATTGTTCCATTGGTTCGTTTTTATCTGCCCACGGTAATGGTCAGGTGCACAAAATATTCAGTGGCGGTTTGCCGTATGTTCAGTTCGTGTCGGTCCGGGTACAACAGCGCCAGCCGGTGCTGCACATTGTTCAGCCCAATGCCCCTGCCTTCCGGGGCTGTATCGTTCTCCGGCCGGGGATGGGTGGTATTGTAGGCGTCAAAATAAATGTGCTGCGCATCACAGGAGAGAGAGATGGCGATCTTTGAGCGCTTGCGCAGGCTGATGCCGTGCTTGAAGGCATTTTCCACGAAAGGGATCAGCAGCATGGGTGCTAGGTGATGATGGCAGTGCGTTTCATCTATGTTCACATCTATCTGGATGTCCGGCGATGCCTGCGTGCGCAGCCGCTGCAGGGCAATATAGTTGTGCAGGTAGGCTACTTCTTTATGCAGGGGGATCTTTTCCTGGTGATTCTCGTCCAGCATAAAGCGCATCATATCTCCCAGCCGCTGGATGCCTTCGCTGGTGTGCACTGCGTTTTCCTGCAGCGCGCTGCCATACAGCGTATTCAGGGCATTGAACAGGAAATGGGGATTGATCTGCGAGCGCAGGAAATCCAGGTTGGCAGTGGAGCGGCCCAGCGCCGCCTGCAGGTTCAGCATGGTGGCCTTGCGGTCCTCGCCGGTAGTATAAAGCCACCAGGCCAGGGGGAGCAGCGCCACAAGCTGTACCAGGAACAGGCACAGCATCATAACGAATATCATTTCGGCGCGGTAGCGGGTAAGCACCAGCCCCAGGAAGTACACCACGATCCCGGTGGCGAGCGAAGTGAACAGGATGTCCCTCCACAGGATCAGCTTGCGATGGTGCACCTGCTCATACTGTGGGAACACCCGGTTGTGCCAGATATAAAAAACAGCCGCGTAGTAAGGCCCGCCACATACCAGCAGCAGGAAAAGGTCGCGGGAGCGGATGCCCAGCGCAAATACCAGCAGCGCCAGCCAGACCGCCACTATGAGCACCCGCTCATTCGCGATCCGCTGCCGGCCGTGCAGGTACTGAAAATAGATGTGCCGCCCGGCGTAGTATACCACGTAAATAAGGGCATAGAACGCCGTGGTAATAAAGGCCGATTTGGCAAAGTACATATGTGCCCCTTTTACAGAGCTGTATACGCCCAGCAGGTAACCATAGCGGTAGGAGTAGGCTACCATGATCCCCAGAAACACCAGCGCCAGCGTTACCACAGCCAGTAAAAGGCCGGGTAGCCAGCGCTGCTGTTCCAGGAACCTGGGCACTACCAGCATATTCAGGAAAAGAAAGGCGGCATATACAATGGTAATGTGCGCCAGCAGCGGCAGCACATAATGGATATAGTAATCAAATACCTGGTGGTATCGGTGGAACTTGTGGCCGTAGATCCGCTGCAGCTCAAACACGTTATGCGTAACGCTCTGGTACAGCAGGGGGAACAGCAGCAACAGGAAAATGGCGGTAGCAGCGCCAAATTCTAGTTTTTTGAAAGGGATCATTGTCGAAACTTTCAGCAATGATAGCGATCTATCGGAAGCGCGAACAAAAAATGGGACGAACACCCCCTAAAACGGGATGGGAAATCGAAAATTTGTCGTAACTTTTATAGACCCAAATTATAACCTATATGAAACCGAGCAGGATACACTACCTAGGCAGGAGCTTGTTGCTGCGAGGTTCCATCTGTCCTTGAAAATCAAATATTAATCAGATGAAAACCGTAACTTTACGCAAACTCCCTACTCTTTTCAGCTTTACATGCGGCATGTTTTTATGTTGCGCTGCTGTAGCGCAGCAGCGGCAGGGCAATGCCTATGCCGTTACTGCAGACAGCATCGGCGGCCTGCACTGGAACGTGCTGCGGCTGATCAATATGCATGACGGCGCAGCCATCAACCGCCTGGGCAAAGCGCCGGCTGCAGCACCCAACCCGCAGAATGCCAGGAACCATGCCGGCAAGGTGGCCGCCTGCGCTTTTGACAATACTACGCACCGCCTCTTCTTTGCTACCATGCATACCAACGAGCTGTATGCCGTGAACCTCAACAGCAATAACGCCGCTCCTGTAAAAGTAGCAGATTTGCGGGTGAACGACCCGTTCATCAGCCACCCCGAAGAGAACAATATCAGCCGCATGGTGATCGGCGCAGACGGCAACGGCTATGCGCTGACCAATGACGCGGAGCACTTTTTTGTTTTTGCCACTACCGGGCAGCAGGTGCAGTTCCGCGACCTGGGCAGCCTGAAAGATGCGGCCACCAACGGGCAAAACGCTGTTCATTCCTTTTGTACCGGCTGGGGCGGCGACCTGGTAGCCGACAAATACGGTTACCTGTACCTGATAAATCTTTACAACCGGGTGTTCAAGATAGATGTGAACAGCCTGGAAGCCACCTATACCGGCATGATCCAGGGACTGCCGCAGGGCTTCTATACCAACGGCGCCGCCGTGGATGATAATGGGCGGATAATGCTCAGCTGCTCTACCTACAAGCAGGGATATTTCCTGCTGGATATGTCCACCCTGAAGGCCACTGCCATTCCCAATAAACATAACGACGTATTCAACGCATCTGACCTGGCCAGCGCCAACCTGCTGTTCCAGGACAAAAAGGATATTACGCCCATTGCCATTACACCGGGCGGCATAGGTGCAGACAGCAGTAATATCAATATCTGGCCCAACCCTGTACCGCTGGCCGGCAATACCTTCAATGTAGCCTTCAATGCCCTGGATAAAGGGGACTATATCATCCAACTGGTGGACATGGACGGTAAAGTGATAGTAAGCAAAGCTGTAAGGATAGGTTCCAAACGTCAGACCATAGCGGTGAACTATGGCGCCGGCATTTCCGGCGGGCTGTATGTAGTGCAGGTGCTGAACCGCAACAACGTGACCCAGACCGCCCGTAAGATATTCATCCTGTAATTGTTTTTTATATACTGCCGGCAGGCCTCCCTAGCCGGAGGCCCGCTTTTTTTCAGGCGGCTGTTCTGGGCACGCGCCAGCCTGCCTTGATAAAGCGTTTGCCCAGCGCAATGAAAGGCTTTTCTATCCACAGGTAAAGCGCATAGGAGAGCAGCAGGTTGGCCGCCAGGAAAAGGCCGCAGGCGATCAGCGCATTCGTTATCCTGCCAAAGGGCGCATAGGTGATCACCAGGCGTATGATGCCCGGCATCAGTATCATGTGTATGAGGTACAGCGAGTAGGACACATCTGCGCCAAAGGCGCCCACCCTGCCGGACAGCACCCGTTTGATCCCTTCTATTGCCGCGCTGATGCCGGGATGGGCATACTTTTTTATTTCGCCGGAAAACAGCAGGATCACAATACTGAGTAGGGTCATTACTGTAAGCGGACCGGTAAACGGCAGTATGATCAGCGTCCAGGCAGCCAGGTGAAACAGCTTTGCCCGCCCTAGGAGGTAGGCGGCCAGCAGCATGCCCAGCAGGAAGTAATGCAGTGAATAGAACAGCAGCGAGGGCGCCTGGAAACTGATGATCCGTCCGCCTCCCGCCCAGGTGCCAAACAGCTTTTCCACGGCAATGACCGCCACCAGGGAAAAGAGTATGAGCTGCACCATCCGCTGCTTTACTACCTGCCCGTTCTTAAAGAACAGCAGGAACAGCAGGGGGAACAGCATATAGAACTGCATTTCCAGTGAAAGGCTCCAGGCCGGTCCCAGTATGCTGGTGTTCACCCCGGGCAGCAATCCATGCAGGAACGTAAGGTGCAGCAGCAAGTCGCTGAAAGTAGGGTAGGCGGCAGGATTGTAAGTGGTGGCAAAGTGCGCTTCCTTGCCCGTAAAGTAGTGGTAGTTGAAATATACGCTGTCGTAATTGTATTGAAAAACATTATAGGCTGCTACCAGGGCTATAAAGTACAGGGGATAGAGCCGGAAGAGCCTCCTCAGCCAGAACTTCCGGAAGGTGCCCGCTTCCGAAGGCGGCTCTTCCTGTTCCCTTTTGATGTAGTGGTACATCATCAGGAAACCGGTAATGACCATAAACCCGTCTACCGCAGGGCCATTGGTGATGAGGATGTTGCCGAGCACCGGTATTTTCACAAATGCTGCACCCCCGATGTATTTGTAAAAATGTCCCAGCGCTACCCATAGCGCCAGCACAAATCTCAATCCATTTAGGAAAGTGGTATCCAGGTTCTTCATGTCTGCACAAGATATGGTCCTGTAAGTTTAGCCAAATCTGCCCGTTCCGGCAATCTATTCCCCGGAAACTACTAATATTGCTAACAGGCGGCCCCGCTTGGCAGGGCCGCCTGTTACTAGTTTAAATAAACTGCCGCCTGTTGGATAAAAAATATGTTGTTTTGCATATGCCGTCACGCCAAAAGCAAGCCATACCTGTACATAGCCTGGAAGACCGCAGCCCGGTGGGCCTGGAAATACATTTCGTGGATGACATAAACAACGAGGCTACCCGGGATGCCCTGGGCGCACACCGGGATGATCACTATATCTTTATCGTTATGCAGACTGGCGCCACCCGGATGATGGTGGACTTCCAGGTGCAGGAGATGGTGGCCCCCACTATTTTTTACGTGCTGCCCGGGCAGGTGCACCAGTACATTGATTCGGCCAAAGCCAGCGGGTGGTTCATAGCGGCAGACAGCCTGCTGATAGGCGGGCTTTTTCAGCCGGTGTTGAACGATCAAATGCATGCAGGGCCTGCGCCTCTTACGGCGGAGCAGCTCAAAGCTTTTGCGGGCCTGTGCCGCCTGCTGGAGCAATCCCGCGCGGCTGCGGCGCTGCCTTTCTCCAGGCCGGTCATGCATTCGCTGGTTGCCGCTTTTGCAGGCATGGTGGCCGGCGTGTATACGGCATATGCAGGCAGGGACAAGCAGGTTGTACGCGGCACGGCTATTACCGCTGCTTTCCGGCAGCTGCTGGCTGCGGAATATAAAACCATGAAAAGCCCGGCAGACTATGCCCGGAAAATGAACCTCTCCCTTTCTTATCTCAATGAAACCGTAAAGGCCAATACGGGATTCCCCGTCAGTCACTGGATACAGCAGGAAACCATGCAGGAAGCCAGGCGCCTGCTGTACTACACCCGCTTAAGCATCAAGGAGATCGCTTACCAGCTGGGGTATGATGATCCTACCTACTTCTCCCGCCTGTTCAAAAAAGTGGTGGCCCTTACTCCCGGTGAGTACCGGGACCGTTACCGCGAATAATCCGGCTTTTGCCATGTATTGTTTCTTTCCCCGGCAGCGCGATGTTGTTGTTTTGCATATCATTCATGCATAATCGTTGTTTATGGAAAGCACAATACAGCTGATAAAGCGGAAGGCCATTACGCTGATAGAGCAAAAGATAGCCAGAACAGGCAGGGTGCTGGCTGTACGCGCCTGGGACTCCGCCACCATCATAGAGGCGGACCTGCACCTGCCTGGCGTGAATATGGCCAGGTGGAGCCATGCCCAGCACATGAAATGCCGGGTAGCGGACTGGACGTACCGCGACTATACGCCCTGCGGTTGGGATGCAGGCACGGAAACCTGCACCCTGATCATACACGCCGGGCATGATGGCGCCGGCGCCCGCTGGGCCGCCAGCTTACAACCGGGAGATACCGTTACCTATGCCGGCATAGGCGCTACTCCTCACCGGCCAGCTGCAGCCGCGCACCTGGTGCTGCTGGGAGATGAAAGCGCTATCGGGCATTTTTATGCACTGCGGCAGCTGGCAGCCGGCGCTCTTTCCATTACCGGGGCCGTTGCATTTGCCAATACGCAGCCGCTGGATGCGTTCAGGAAGCAGTTCGGTGATTTCAGCACATTGGAGCCGGTAGCCATACCGGGCCGGCATAGCATTGAAGCGCTGCTGCAATGGGCAGCGGGCCAACAGTTTCATCCTGATGCGGTCTTTTACCTGGCGGGGCATATTCCTGCTGTAACGCAGCTACGGCAATGGCTGAAGGGAAAGGGGTACAGCGGTGCGCAGATAAAAGCGCAGGGATTCTGGAAGTAGGAGGAATGATGTAAGATGTAAATGGCACATTGCCACTTACATCTTACATCATGTATTTTCAACACCTGGTGTTAATCAAAAAGGCCGGTGTTATTTTGCTTTCCTGTAACCTGCTGTTTTCAGCGGAGAGCCGGCTTTAGGCAGGTAATAATTGTTTATATCCACCAGCGCTGCGGACAGGGTAGGAATTTTTACATTGGCCAAAGTGCCGGTGCCTTCCTTGTAGGTGCCGCCGCCTTCCGTGTAGATGTAGGCGTTGGCATAAATGGCGCCGCCGGCAGTTTTCGGATGTATAAAAGCGTTGGCATTCACGATCTGGGGCTTGGTCATCCGCCGGTCGTAACCGTTGATGCGCAGGCTTACCCCGCCTGTATTGGCAATGGTGTTGTTAGAGATCTGTACCACTGCATTGTCAGTGCCCCGCAGGCTTACTCCGTCGTGCCTGCCCTGGTTGTCGCGGAACAGGTTGTTACGGATGTAGTGCATGCCGCCTATGGCGCCGGAGCCGTAGAACTGTAGCAGTTCACCCCAGCCATCGTGCACATAATTGTCATGGATGTTGCTGTTGGTAACGCGTCCGCCTACCAGGATACCGCCGTTATGCGCAGGATTGTGCTGCAGGGCCCAGTTCTTCACTTCATTGTTGTAGATCTCCAGCTTGTCGGTAGCAGCGGTCTGGATACCGTCTGCGCCGATATCATGCACATAGTTGTTGTAGATCTTTACATTGTACCACTTGATGGGCTGCACATAGGTGTGACCGCTGGCAAAGCCGGCTGTGGAGCCATTGTAGCCCATACCGGAGGTCAGGTCCCAGTAGGTGGCGGTATGGCCAATGTACATGGCCTCATTGTAGGTGCCGCTGATCTCGCAATCGTGTATGGTGAGGTTGTTCATCTGCGAGTTCGGGTGCCAGGTGCTGCCATCGTTCTTCTTGGGGTCTGTTTTGGCCCAGATACCGGTACCGCCACCGGTAATGGTCAGGTTCCTGATCTCGAAGTTGTCCGTGTGCTCGCGCAGTATCAGGTTAAAGTAAGCCTGCCTGGCTGACTGGGTGGAGCCTTTGATCAGGAAGTTCTTTTTGCTAGTTTTACTGCCCAGCTTAATGTAGTGACAGTTGGTGAAGCTGATGCCTTCTGCCCAGGAACCGCCTGCCCAGTTAGGGTTGCCAATGGTGGTAACCGCCCCGGTGGGGTTACAGATAGTGATGGGCGCTGAAGCGGAGCCGCTCAGGTTGTAAAAGTACACGGCGGAAAAATTCCCCTTCAGGATCAGTACATCTCCCGGTTTGTAGTAGTTGTTGCTGTTGTTCACACTTAACCGGCCATAGGCGTCCGGCGTCAATACAAATTGCCGGCCGGCAAGTTCCGTTTTAACAGAGTCCGTTGTGGTGTCAGGTACTACAGTGTCGGTTACTTCGTTCTTCTTGCAGCTCGCAAAAAAGAGGGCGGCTGCGGCTACAAAGGGCAAGAATAGTCTCCCTGCATAAAGCTGGTGATTTGTTACTCTCATGGTTTTTCAGATTATATGGTTTGTCCGTTAAATAATTGCATGGCCGTTACAATGACAATTAATCATGCGCACATGACATCTATTGGCATTCTATAAATTTGGCGATGTTAATGTTGTGGAGTGTATGGTAACTCCCCCGTTAAAAATTGTGACAGCAAAAAAACGGAAGTTATCTGAGAATATTATCTTCTTTTCGTTTGCACATTTGCGTTATATTGAACGTTAGGCCGGGAGCGGGCTTCATGGCATGAAAGTACGCGGGCATATAACCAAAGGAATGCGAACGTGTAGCGAATTTACTTTTTGTATATATATAAGAAAAAATAACTTTTAAGGACTCAATTATTTTTAAAAAAAAATTTCCCGCAGCAGCATATAGCCATTGCATTTAGCGCGCTAACTGTTTCGCCTGTAGCCGGAATTGGATAGCGGAGAGCCGGGCCGCGGCTGGTAATAGTTATTAACATCCACGCCTGCTTCGGCCACGGTGGGCAGCTTTACGTTGGCGCTGCTGCCGCTGCCTTCCGCTACGTTGGCGCCGCCTTCCGTGTAAATATAGGCGTTGGCAGTAATGGGCGATCCGCCTGTTCTGGGCTGTATCAGCGCATTGTCCCGGACCACCTGGGGCTGTACCATGCGGCCATTGTAACCGTTGATGCGCAGGCTTACGCCGCCGGTTTTGGCAATGGTGTTGCTGGTGATCTGCACAATGGCGTTGTCTGTGCCCCGGAGGCTTACGCCGTCATTGCTTACCTGGTTGTCGCGGAACAGGTTGTTGTGGATGATATGTGTGGACCCGTTTTCACCGGAGCCGTAAAACTGTAGCAATTCTCCCCAGCCGTCATGCACATAGTTGTCGTGCGTATTGGTATTGGTGGTACGCCCGCCGATCAGAATACCGCCATTGTGCGCGGAATTATGCTGGGTGGCCCAGTTGGTCACTTCATTATTATAGATCTCCAGCCGGTCTATAGCGGCCGTCTGTATGCCATCGGCCCCAATGTCGTGCACATAATTGTCGTATATCTTCACGTCATGCCACTTGATGGGCTGCACATATTCATGCCCGGGCGTAAAGTCGGCCGGGGCGCCGTAGTAGGAGAGGCCGGCCGTCAGGTCCCAGTAGGTGGCTGTGTGGCCAATGTACATGGCCTCGTTATGGGTGTTGCTTATCTCCACATTATGTATGGACAGGTGTTCCATCTGCGAGTTGGGATACCAGGTAGCGGGATCGTTCTTTACCGGGTCTGTTTTGGCCCAGATGCCGGTGCCGCCGCCGGTGATGGTCAGGTTCCTGATCTCCACGTTATCGGTATGCGCGCGCAGTATCAGGTTGAAGTAGGCCGCCCGGCCTGGCTGGGTAGAGCCGCGGATCACAAATTCCGACCTGCTTTTTTCCCCGCCTACCACGATATGGTGGCAGTTGGTAAAGCTCAGGCCTTCTGCCCAGGAGCCGCCGTTCCAGTTGGGATTGCCGATAACGGTAACAGCCCCTGGAGGGTTCCGGATAATGACAGGTGCTGCGGCGGACCCACTCAGGTTGGTAAAGTAAATGCTGGAAAAATTCCCTTTGAGGATCAGCACATCCCCCGGCTTATAATACCGGTTGCTGTTATCGATACTCAGGCGGCCATTGGCATCCGGGGTAAGCGTATATGTTTTGCCCACAGGAGGAGTGTCCGGCGGGTTGATGCTTCCCTGGGGTGCTTCGCCTTTATTACAGCTAAGGATCAGGAAGGCCAGTGCTGCAATAGTTAGCATATGCAATTGCTTAAAAAGGTATTGGACGGCTGATCTCATAGTATAAGGGTATAGAACAACAATATTGAGCACAATTATAATGTGCAGCGGTAAAAATACAAAAAAAGCCGGCTCTATAGAGCCGGCTTTTTGTTATATACTGCCAGAAGGATCAGCTAGGGTCCCAGAAAATGCGGGTATCGCGGGTATCCCTGGCCTGTACAGCGGAATAGTTCGGATTGTAGAGGGTTTCGATCGGCGGGTACAACAGGCGTACCGGGGGGCGCTGCCCGCCGGAATAGCTGGAGGTGGCGAACTGCAGGGCCGGGTAACCGGTTCTGCGGTACTCTGCCCAGGCCTGACCTGCCTGCAGGATGAAGAAATGCTCCCACTTCTGGGTGTAGATCTTTGCCAGCTTTTGCGTAGTAGTACCGGTGTAGGCAATAGCCGGCCGGGCCAGGTAATTATTGATCTCTTCCGCGGTGGGATCGGCCAGGGTTGGCCAGGCTTTTGCATCTTCACGCGGCACCCGGTTATGGTAAATGCCGTAGTAGAAGTCAATGGACTGGTTGATGCCGTTCTCATATTCTGTCTGTGCGGCACCCAGGCCCCATCTTTCAAAAGCTTCCGCTTTCAGGAAACTGGCCTCCGCAGCTGTGAAGAGCACGCCGGGCACATTGTAGTTATAGAAGAAAGTAGCGGAATCGTAGGTGGCAAAGCCCAGGGCGTCATACTCCGCATTGGTGCCATTGTAGGGGAAGCTTTTCCATCCGTTCTCTGCGTGCTGGTCCCAGTACACCTCTGTGCGCGGATCGTCGTTTGCCAGCATAAGGGTATCCAGCAGGAAGGAAGGGGCAAAAGGGCTCCCACCAAGCGCGTCCCGCATATCGCTGCGCAGCGTCGGATTGCTCATCCACAGGGCGGCATTGAGCGAATTGTCGGAGATCAGCGGGTAGGTAGCCGGGTCTGCCAACATTTCTGTTACGGCTGCCTGGGCAGTGCCTTCGTCCGTATTGGAGATGCGCATTAACAGGCGCAGGCGCAGGGAATTGGCATACCGTTGCCACTTGGACAGGTCGCCTCTGTAAATGGGGTCTGCTGCCGTCAGTTCAGATGATATGCTGGGGTCCAGCGTAACGGTAGCAAAGTAAGTATTCAGCGCTTTCAGGTTAGTGATCAGCGTATCGTAGATGGTTTTGGCATCATCAAAAGGAGCCGGTTCCACAATGCGGTCCGTATTGAGGGAGCTGGCATTGAAGAAAGGAATATCCCCCCACAGGTCCACCATCTGGCTGGTCTGGTCATACACCACTACCTCGGCCACTTTAAGGAATACTTCCTGCAGCTGTTGCTGTGCCGGCGTCAGCGCATTATAGGAGGTCTGCATTTCCCGGTAGCTGTTCAGGATACCCGGACCGCTGTAGTTATAATCGGTACCCAGGCTGCCGTTATAGTAATCCGTCCAGCGGCCGCCGGTATAGTCCAGCGACGGCACATACATCTGTGTAAGCGGTGCCAGGGCGGTCATCTGGGTGTAAGCGGCCGTAGTGGGCATAATGAATGTGTAATAGTCCCAGTAGCTGGGGTGTATCCGCTTGTTAATGAACATGCCGGTAAACAGCTTACTCAGCGATCCTGTGGTGGTTAGTTCAGGATTCAGGTAATTCTCCTCCAGTTGCCGCTTACAGGCGCTGAAAGTGCCTGCCAGCAGTACGAGGATCGTTATATTTATCAAAAGTCGTTTCATTATCTGTTGTCTTTTTTAAATGATTGAGCAACTCGTTAAATTAAAAGCTGGCGCGGATGCTGGCGCCCAGGCTTCTGGTAGGGCCAACGGTGCCGTTGTCTATACCCTGGCTCAGCCAGCGGGAGCCTACGGCTACTTCCGGGTCCAGGCCATGCGGTACTGATTTATAGATATAGAACAGGTTGCGGCCTATCAGGGAGAACTGCAGGCCCTGGAAATGCAGCTTGTCGGCAATGCGCTGTGGCATCCGGTAGCTCAGCACGATCTCGCGGAACTTGATGTAGTTGTTGTCGAATACAGCAGCGGAATAGTCGCCGTTGCCCCTCCATTCAAAGTTGTTGAAGTAGTAACCGGGAGCGCTCACCACTTTGGTGTTCACTTCCCCGTTTTCCGTTACGCCGGGCAGTATCATCCCGTCATGGAAGGCACCATTGGGATTGGCCTGGAAATTGCCGTTAGCGGCATCAATTACATCATAGGAAATACCGCCGCGGGCAGCGTCCCTGTACTGCAGGGTGCTTTCCAGCTTGCCGGCGCCTATCTGGTAATAGGTGGGTATGGACACCAGCTTGCCGCCAAAGCGGTAATCCAGCGTAAAGTCTACAGAAAAGTTCTTGTAGGAAACGGTGTTGGAGAAGCCGCCTACTATTTTCGGCAGGATGTTGCCCATATATTTGTATTCGCTGGTATTGTTGGTGTAATAACCGGCGTCATTTACAATATAGTTGCCCTTGTCGTCCATGTTCCGGGGATGCACGTAAATGTTACCCAAGGGGTCGCCTGCTTCAGACCGAACGATCAGGTAGCCGCCGCCTTCCACATTCTCCGTATAGGAGCTGATGCCTGCTCTGAAGGCAAGCACCTTGTTCCGGTTCATGGCAAAGTTGAAGCGGGTGCTCCAGGTCACATTCCTAGACTGGATGGGCCTTGCGGTGATGGCGCCTTCAAAACCATAGTTGGCCAGGTCGCCCGCATTTACCAGGCCGGAAGTAGCGCCGGTGGAGGGAGAGGTGGAGGCAAACATGATCTGGTTCGTCACCTTGTTATTATAGTAGCTCAGGTCCACGTTCAACCGGTTTTTCAGGAAACGTGTTTCCAGGCCGAATTCTATTTCCCTTTTCTTTTCAGATTTCAGGTCGTTGTTGCCGAACTGGTCATGACGCGGCTGCTGGTATATCAGGCTGCCTTCGTTATAGGCTATCTGGTATTGGGTATAGGCCACATTAGCCTGGTACATGGTAGGGTGGTTACCTACCAGGCCGTAAGAGGCCCGCAGCTTGGCATAATCCATGAAAGAAGGCATTTTTACCACTTCAGACAGTATAAAGCCGGCGTTCACGGAAGGATAGAAATAGTTGTTCACAGCCGGGGGCAGGGTGGATGTAGCTTCATAGCGGCCGGTACCTTCTATATACAGGAAGTCCCTGTAGTTCAGGTTCAGGATACCGAAGCCGGCCACATCCAGCTGTTCTGCGCGGGCGCTGGTAGCGTTGATGATGCCAGCAGAGTTGCCCAGGCTGAACCAGTTCTCATTTACCAGGCCGTTGGTGGTTTCACTGTTCTGGTAGGCATAACGCTGCCTGCGGCCTGTAACACCACCGGTAGCTGTCAGCGACAGGTCGTTGGTCAGCTTGGGGCTGTAGACCAGCAAGGCGTCTCCATACAGGGAAGTGTTCTTCCGGGAGCCTACGCCGTATTTGCCGCTATATCCCAGCGCGGCGGGCCTTTCATTATGTTGCTCTGTGGTCATGTCCAGGCTGGTGTAGTCCACGCCCACGCGGCCCCTGAAGCGGAGGTTATCCAGCAGGGAAACATTCAGGGTAGCGCTGTTGATAAAGCGGTGCTGGGACTCGTCGTAGCTGTTACGCAGGTTGTTCCACAGGTAATCCAGCAGGTTATAGGGCCGGATGCTGTACAGGATCTTTTCGTCCTGGTCATACTGCATGTTATCAAACCGTACATATTTATAGCCGTTGGACGTCATGTACTTGTTCTTAAAGACCCCCATGTCGTCAAACGGGCTGAAGAAACCGTCGAAAGAAGCGAACACGTTGCTCAGCTGCTCCGGGCGGTTGTGCGTAAAGTTATAGTTGTAGGAGGAAACCAGGTCCAGGCTAACCCTGTCATTCAGCTTCAGTGTACCATTGAAGTTGAAGTTGTTCTTGAACAGGTTGCTGCCGGGCAAAATGCTCTTATAGTCCATACGGGTGTAGGAAAAGCGGTAATTGCCTTTCTCTGATCCGTTGGAGAGGGCCACGTTCAGGATAGAGTTGAAGCCGGTGTTGTAGAAATCCTTGTAGTTGTCTTTCTGGGCCAGGTACTGGCGGGTGCTGCCGTCCCAGTAGGTCACTTCCCGGCCGTCGAACTTGGGACCGAACATGGCGTAAGCCCGGTAGTTGGGGCGTAGGGAACCATCCGGGTTTGTTACCCATCCGTCCAGCCTGTCTGTGATACCGCCGCTTACATTGGTTACGATATCATAACCGGGGCCAAACTCATTCTGGTATTCCATGCCGTTGGCCAGCTGTTCCAGTGTATAAGTATAGTTTACATCCACGCCCAGGCCACGGCTGGCAGAGCCTTTTTTGGTAGTGATCACTACCACTCCGTTTGCAGCCTCGGAGCCGTACAGCGCAGAGGCGCTGGCGCCTTTCAGGATGCTCATGCTTTCAATGTCTTCCGGGTTGATGTCCAGCACACCGTTACCGTCAATACGGTTATTGGTAGCACCGAAGGAATTGGTGGTCGGGTCATTGAAATTCCGGATAGGCACGCCGTCCACCACATACAGTGGCTGGGTGGTTCCGTTAATAGAAGACACGCCCCTCACCTGTACGGATACGCCGCTGGAGGCGCCGCCCGGTGCGGTAACGATCTTTACGCCGGCTGCCTTGCCATACAGGGCGGAAGCAAAGTTGGGACTACCGGCCTGGGTGATCTCCTTGGAGCTTACGGTGCTCATGGCATAACCCAAGGCGCGTGTTTCCCGCTTGATGCCCATGGCGGTTACCACTACTTCATTCAGGCCGGTGGCGTCTGTTGCCAGCCGGATGTTAAGAGGGGAACTGGCGGCCGGTACTTCCTGGCGCTGGTAGCCAATGTAGGAAATGATCAGTGTTGCATTGGGGGCAACCTGTAGTTCAAATTTACCCTCCGCGTTGGTAAGGGTGCCATGGGTAGTGCCTTTTTCCTGTACACTTACCCCGATAAGCGGACTTCCTTTTTCATCCAGTACGGTGCCCGAAACCGACTTTTTCTCCTGCGCAGAGGCTGTAAAGGCGCATAGCAGGAGTAGGATCGTACATACCAAAAACGATCTTTGCATAGCTTTTTTGTTGATATAATTGGTTAATGATAATACCCAGGTAATGGGCACATGTTCACGTTGTCCACTTTTGTTCTCTAACTACTTGGTTGAATAAATGACCTGAACCCAGTTATTTTGCGCTTCGTTCTGTTACAGTTGGTACTTTGTTTTGTTATTGTTTAATCTACACTTATTTCACTAAAAGGTATCGAGATAATTGTGTAGCTAACCTATAGAATGTTTTCCACAATTTCAAAAGGTTTTGTTAAAAAGGAGAAAAGACAATTAAAATTCGTAAATAAAACATCACTTTTGGGATAAGAAATAAAGTATCTTCTCTAGCTAACAAAAATTAGGAAATTTTGTTTTTATTATTTTATATTTGCACTCCCAAAACACGAAAACGGGGGATTAGCTCATCTGGTAGAGCGCAAGCATGGCATGTTTGAGGTGATCGGTTCGAGTCCGATATCCTCCACAAAAGGGTTCAGCGATACAGCTGGACCTTTTTTTATGCGGCATGCCTGTTACAGGCGTACAGTGGCCTTCAGCGCATCAGAAATCCCTGAATATTTCCCCCACGGTCTCCTTCAGATCCTTTGCCAGCAGCGGCTTTTTGAGCAGCTTTACCACCAGGGGGTTGGCATCGGTACGGTTAATATCCCCATAGTCCAGCGAGGAGGACACCATTACAATATGGCATTGCGACTGCATCTTGGGGGGGAACCTGGCAAACGCCTGCAGGAATTCAAAGCCGTCCATTTCCGGCATCTGGATATCCAGCAGGATAACGGTAGGGGGAATGCGGTGCAGGTTGATGTTGGAGGTAAGGTATTCCAGGGCCTTGCTGGCGCTGGAAAAGGAAAGCACGGTCCTGCTGATCTGCTGCAGCGTGATCAGCTTCTCATGCAGCACGAGATCAATCTCGTTATCATCAATCAGGATGATGCGTAAGTCAGGAATCGAAATCATTTCTGTTGGGAATGGTTATTTCAAACTGGGTGCCTTCGCCGTATTTGGACTCCACATTGATGGTGCCGCCGATCTTGTTCAGCGCTTCCTTCACAATATACAAGCCTATCCCGCTTCCCGGCTTGTTATTGTTCTTTGAGCGGAAAAACATCTTGAAGATATTGTTCAGATGCTCGCTCAGGATGCCGATACCGTTATCCTCTATCCAGATCGTGGCCTTGTGCGGCTCTACCTTCACTGTCAGGTTCACCTTGGGATTGACCTCGTCGAGCTTCTGGTATTTGACCGCATTGGATATCAGGTTATTCAGGATAACGCTGATGCGGAATGTATCTCCTTTAAAATCAACGGGTTGGTCAATATTTAGCTGAAACTCAATAGCGGTGTTCTGGGGCTTGAAGGCGGCAATGCACTCCTGTAAAAGGCTGTCAAAGTCGATCTTTTCGTACTCTACTTCCAGCCGGGAATTCCGGTAATATTCAATGATCTTCTGGATAAAGCCGTCCAGCTTGAGGATGCAGGACTCTATCATGTCCACGTACCCGTTCGGGTCCTTTACGGAATTATCCAGGCGCGCCAGGTTGATAATGCCCAGCACAGACATCAGGGGGGAGCGGAGGTCGTGCGAGGTGGAATAAATGAACCGGTTCAGCTCATCGTTTATCTTTTCCAGCTCGGTGATCTTCTCCTTCAGCTGCTTGCGGGCCTGGTACATCTCAAAGGCGTTGCTGATGGTGTTATGCAGCTCGTATTCGTCCCAGGGCTTTTTTACATAGGAGAAAATATGCCCTTTATTGATAGCCTCAATAATGTCCTCCACATCGGTATAGCCGGTAAGCAGTATACGGATGGGGTCCGGCAGCTGGTCCTTGATCTCATTGAAGAAGTCCACGCCGGTAGAAACAGGCATTTTCTGGTCTGCGATTATGATATGTACATCTATGCTCTTTAAAAGCAGCTTGCCTTCCTGTGCGGAGCTGGCCGTGTATATCTCGTAGCTCCTGCGAAAACTGGCTCTGAAGGCGTTGAGGTTATGAACTTCATCGTCAATGTACAATATCCTGATACGGTTCTCTTTCATCTGTTACAATAGCTTTGCATCGGTCAGATGGAACCTCGCATTCATACGCCCAGGTGCAGGAAGATTTATCATGCTCGGTTTCATTCAGGGATCTTGTTAAGTAGGTAGATCAGTTATTTTGAATGGTAAATATATAACAAATTCTGCTCCTTCCCCCGGGGCCGTGTTTACCACAATGCGCCCGTTGTGTTTTTCAATAATACTAAAAACAATAGACAATCCCAAACCGGTGCCTTCGCCCACGTCCTTGGTAGTGAAAAAGGGATCAAATATTTTCTCCTTTACCTCGGGCGTCATGCCGGTGCCTGTATCTTTAATGCTGATCACGGCGGTGTTGCTGTTTTCCTGCCTGGTGGTGATGGTCAGGTATTCTTCCGTGTTGGTGCCTTTGCTCTTCATGGCGTTCAGGGCATTGGTAATGATGTTCATGAACACCTGGTTGACCTTGCCGGCATAGCATTCTATCTTGGGGAGGTCGCCGTAGTGCCGGATCACCTTTACATTCGGCGGAATGTTGTTGCGCAGCAGCACCAGCGTGGAGTCCAGACCCTCGTGGAGGTCCACGGACTTCACATCGCTTTCATCCAGGCGGCTGAAGGTGCGCAGCCCTTTTACGATCTCGGCGGTGCGTACAGCCCCGTCCTCTATGCCTTTTATCAGATCCGAGATCTCTTCGTGTATATAGTCAATGTCTATCTGCTTTTTATAAGCGGCTATTTCCTGGAAGGCGTGCTGCAGGTCCGGCACCTGCTCCAGCTGGTCGTACTTTTGCAGCAGGGTCTTGATATCCTCGATATCCAGCTTCAGGGGCTTGATGTTGGAGGTTACAAAGTTGATCGGGTTGTTGATCTCATGGGCAATACCTGCTGTAAGCTGGCCCAGGGAGGCCATTTTTTCCTTTTCCACCAGCTGTGTCTGGGCTTCTTTCAGGCTGGTAAGGGCAATGTTCAGCTCATTATTGGACCGTTGCAGCGCCTGCGTACGCTCGTTTACCTTCCTTTCCAGCACTATGTTCTGTTCCCGCACCAGCTGTTCGTTTTCCTGGGATACCTTCAGGGCATGGGCCTGCGATTCCTCCTTCTCCTTCTTGTAGGTATTGATACGGTCCGCCAGCGCAAAGGACAGCAGCACCACTTCCACGGCAGAGCCAATGAGCAGGATATGGCTGGTGAACATATTATAAGGTATCACGCCTACGTCTTTCAGCACAAAAATGATAATGGCGGATATGAATACGAACCAGGCCGCAATAAATATCCTGGCCAGCCGGTGCCTGCGCGCCTGCATGAGGCCAAAGATCAGTATAAAGATCACTACAGACAGCGCCAGCAGGTCTATCAAACCATAGGCGGCTGAAAGCTGGCCCAGTAAGGACAGCACCAGCGCGCCGCAGTAGGCCATGATGAAAAACCAGAACAGCTTGTGGGCCCGGGGCGCACGCTCCTTTACATGCAGGAAATTCTTTACGAACAGCAATACGCCTATGCCGGACAGCACGCCGCCCCATTGCACGCTCTGTTCCGTAACGAACCGGTTCTCATGCCACCAGTAGCGGTACCCGAAGCCCTGCAGGCATACCTGCGTAAAGCCAACGGTGAATATGTAGAAGATGTAGTAGAAATAGCTCCAGTCCCGGGTGGTAAAAAAGATGAAGATGTTGTAAAAGATCATCACCAGTATCACGCCTATGTATATAGCCAGGAACAGGTCGTCGTTATTGAGCTTGGCCAGTATTTCCCTTTCCGTGCCGATATAGGTGGGCACCAGGATCGGCTCTTTGCTCTGGATACGGAAAAGGAAGGTTTTGGCGCCGCCGGTCGGCACGTTCAGATCAAAAACAAAGTTCTGGTGATTGTAGGGCCGCTGCTTAAAGGGCCGCAGGTCGCCGCTTTGCACCACGCCGTACTGCCCGTTGCCAACGGGGAAATAATAATCTATCTTGTCCAGTATGGGATAGGTGATATCCAGCTTCAGGTTGTTCTCCGGGGTTTGATTGGCCACGGTAAAGCGCAGCCATACCGTGTTGGGCGTAATGGCGAAATTGGGTATCTGCTTGCCGATCTGCCGGAATTCAGTGCTGGCCAGCACATCAGTGATCTGCAGGGTTCCTTTCGGGTCCAGCAGGTATTCCATCTGGCCGTATTCCGCCAGCTGCAGCGGCTGTTGGGAGGTAATGGTAATGGTGTCTGCCCGGGCAGTCATATAATAGCTGCATAGCAGCAGGGATAATACCAGTGATATAACAAGGCGGTACTTCATGCGGCGGCAAAGTAACTGTTTCTGTTTAAAAAACATGGTCCGGGTCTACATAATACCGGCCCGACGGCATTGGGTGATCCAGGCAGATCTCCCGGCACACATGGGCCACCATGGCTCCTCCCAACGCTACTGCAGAAGCCAGCTGTGGCCAGGTAGTAATGCTCCGGCCTATTTCCCCGATAGAGTGTTTCAGCTTGTCCGATATATTATTATAGTCCAATATGTCGTAGACCAGCTGCATGCGCTGTTCTCCGCTGAACTGCCGGATATCGCTGTAAGATAAGGTTTCCTGCACTTTCCCGTGTAAAATGGGACGGTCCGGCTCCCTATCAAACCGCTCAATGTCCATCATGCCCCTGTCTGAAGTTTCCATTACCACCGGGATGTGCGCTGCCCGCGCTTGCTGCCGGCTCAGTATCTTGATGTCCATGCTGTCACATTCCTCTACCAGCACATCCAGGCGGCCGTTGTCCGTTAAAAAGGGGCCGATGTTGCTTTCCGTGATGCCTTCATCAAAGCAGGTCACTTTCAGGAAGGGGTCCAGCTCTGCTATTTCGCGGGCCACTATCGTGGTCTTGGGCAGGCCTATATTATGAATGCCGGCGCGCAGCCGGTTCAGGTTGCTGAGGTCCAGCGTGTCGAAGTCCGCGATCCGCAGCTCCCCGCATACCCTTTCCATGGCCAGGGTGAGGGCGGCGGACTGGCCTACGGAAAGCCCGATGATGCCGATCTTTTTGGTGGCCAGCCGTTGTATCTCTGCTGCAGTGATCTTGTGCTGGTTCCGGCTGGTGCGCATTTCCACGAACTCTGCTTCGTCCAGTATGTGCACCAGCCGCTGCGACCAGGGGTAGTACACCCATACGCCGTAGGCATCCAGCGGGCCGCCGCCGGTGTGTGCGTTTATCTTTTGTTGTAATTGTTCCTCAGACAATCTTTCTGCAGGATGCCTGGTTTTGATCAGCTCCTTCAGCTGCTGCCGGATGGTGTCATGCACCCGGATGCGAGGATGTGTTTCCAGCAGCTCCCGGAGCGCTTCCAGCTGAGGTGGGTGTTGTAAACGGAAAAAATGAACGGTCCGTTGGTCCTGGTCCTTGCTTGCTGTCAGGTACTTGTCATCTATCAGGTTCATATATTCAAATAGCGCTTGTTTATTTCACAAGTAGACTGTCGTGCTGGTGAGCGCGCATAATGCGTAGGTCATAGTCCAGCAGCATTTCTCCCTTGGGCCCCTTTTCAACAACCGTTTGCACCGGATTGTTGCGCAGATGCATTATTTTCTCCCTTTCCTCGGGGTGGGCGCTGCGCTGCTCCCAGGGGTCGGTAAGCACCATTGCGGTAGCAATCAGGTCTTCCTTGGGGTAGTAGAAGGTGCCCTGGTTGCCAATATCCGTCAGTATTTTGTAGCCGGTTTTGCTGCAGTTCTTGAATGTGGTCTGCGCACAAAAGGCAAGGAAGCTGGTAACCGGCAGCTGGCTGAGCACGGCGTTCACTACCCGGAACAGCACAATGCTGCCAACGCCCCAGCCGGCTACTTCCCTGGAGTTCCACAGGCCGCAGAACTCCCCGGTACCGCCCTGGCCCTGCAGGTTCCTTACTATATCGAAGATACGTGTATCCATATTATTAATGGCCGTCTCAATGGGCAGGGGAATGCTGCCGCCGGCCAGCTGTATACGGCATCCGCCATATACTTTATGCCCGTCTTCAGAGGTAACGGTAATCAGGTAGGCATACGGCTCATACATCCAGTCAATACTGGCTGAAGTGACTTTCGTTACCCCGTATGATTCCAGTACTTTCCTGTGCCCGGTGATGTACTGCATACATTCTTCGGGATAGTCAATTGCCCTGAATACTCTTACCTTAAGCATGTATAGGAATGCTTTTAATTATTAAATCCGGTAATCTGTGCGCTACTACATTGCTTTCTCCTGCTACAGTTCAAAACATCAAGAACACCTCCTAGGAAAAATGATATCTTATGGAGGTGATATCTGTCGGCAAATCATTTTCTAACCGGTGGTAGCTCATGACATACATTTGTCGGCATTTGCTCATAGTCAGGCTGCTAGGGCAGGAGTAACAAATTGCACTACTGTGCTTACAGCAGGCACCGCCCGGGATAAATAGTCTCATTGTTTACCAGAATAGTTATGTCGTCAACTTTTCTTCACATGAAGGTACTGGTAAAATAATATTATTTTGACAATAAATCATAAGGAATTTTTTATTCCGCCTACTGCTGAGCAAGGAACAGCGCAGCCAGCTGCTTACTTAAATAAGTGGTGTAATATTTGTAGCTTTACTCCCCGTTGCTGTTCGCTTGCCTGGCAAATACTTCAAAAAGTGATTATATCATCAATCTCAATACTATTGATATGGACAAGAGAGAATTCATCAAGCTGGCCGGCCTTGCAGGGGTGGCTGCATTAAGCAATCCCGCCGGCGTACTGGCCGCTTCACCCGCCCGTACCGCTACTGCTCCTGCAACAGGACCCAAAGCTCCATTTGAACTGCCTCCTTTGCCTTATGCCTTTGATGCCCTGGAGCCTAATATTGACAAGCTGACCATGGAGATCCACCATGACAAGCACCACGGTGGTTATGTAAAGAAGCTGAACGATGCGGTGAACGGCACTGCTTTTGCCAGCCTTAGCCTGGAACAGATCCTGAACAAGGTAACGGCAAAGGACAAGGCTATACGTAATAACGGAGGTGGCCACTACAATCACTCCATGTTCTGGACCTGGATGTCGCCCAAGAAAACCACCCCCTCTGACAAGCTGAAAACAGCTATTAACAGCGCATTCGGCTCCTGGGACACTTTTCAGCAAAAGTTCGGTGATGCGGCCAAAGGTGTATTCGGCTCCGGCTGGGCCTGGCTGATCGTAACACCCTCCAAAAAACTGTCTGTGGTGTCCACGCCTAACCAGGACAATCCCTTAATGCACCAGATCGTGAAAGAGAGAGGACTTCCCATACTGGGGATCGATGTATGGGAGCATGCGTATTACCTGAAGCACCAGAACCGCCGGCCTGAATACATAGAGGCGTTCTGGAACGTGGTAAACTGGCCCGAAGTGGAAAAGCAGTATGATATGGCCATGAAATAAGGCCGTATCCTTATTTTCTTCTGAAAAATACAAAACCGTTCTGTTCCCCCACCACCTCCAGGTTGGGGTGGTGGCGGTACAGCTCGCTATCCTTGTTGCGGCAGATAAAATAGGCCTGCCGGTTCACCGGCCCGTTCAAAAGCCATGTTTCCCGATAATAATCATTGTCGGCCACCAGTCGCTTTTTCGCATAAAAGAGATGCGCGAAGGTAGTATAGCGCAGCGGCTGGATGTACACGTCCTTCCCTTCAAAAGACCGGAAAAAGCTGACAGCCGCCCTTTGCGTATGGGCCTCTATTTTAGGCAGCAGTAACAGCAGTGTTACCTGCACGGCGGCCATGGTACTGATAAAGAGGCATAGCAGCCCGCCCTGGTACCTTCTCCGGAACAACCATACCCCGCTCAGGACTATCAGCATAACATACAACAGGCCATAAGCGGTTTCCCACAGGCTCCAGGCTACATCCGCCCGCACCAGCGCCCGCAGGAACCGGTCCGTTATATAAGGCAGCAGCGCATCCTTGTACACGCCTGCCAGGGGGATGGCCGCCATGGCCAGGCCCAGGATAATGCCCCCCAGCAGCAGCAATACAATGTTCCACCCCTGCAGTATATGCCGCCCGTCCGTAATACGGTATACCTGCCGGGCTGCCAGGAAAGAAAGCGGCAGAAAGCAGAGGGAGGAGGGCCATAGCAGCAGCACTACCCAGAACAGCGACCACATCCACATCCGGAAGCCCTTTAGCTCCATGGGCAGGGGCGATTTGTATACTGAGCGCTTCCGGCGCCCCTGCAGGTAGCTGAACAGCAAAATGCTGGCAGGAAAACAACCGGGCAGCAATATCCAGTAATAAAAAGTGTCGGCATACCAGGTGCCGGGCAGCCCGGTCACCTGCTGCTGTAAAAAGGCGCCTGCATGCTGCCAGCCGTACTGGTAGCCCGCATAGCAGAGCCACAGGGCCATTGGCAGGCAGGCTGTCAATAGTATCAATGCGAGGCTCCCTGCCCTGATGCCGGTCTTGCCTTTGCTGGCCACCCAGTATACCAGCAGGGTGAGCAGGCTCAGGAGTATGGCTACGGGTCCCCTGGCCAGCACTGCCAGCCCCAGGCAAATGCCGCTTAGCACAGCCGTACGGGAGGCTTTTGCATAAAAACCGGCCCGGTAGGCAAAGTAAATGGAGAGCAGGAAAAGATAATTGAACACGGTATCGGCAAGGGCCAGCCGGTACCCGGCCTGCAGCAGCCAGGAGCCGGCATGTACCACCGCCCACCATACTCCCAGCTGGGGACCGGCCAGCTTTTTGCCGATACCGTACAGGGTAAGCAGGGTAATGATACCCGTAATGGCAGCCGGGAGGCGGGCCGCAAATTCATTCACACCCAGCAGGGCCATGCTGCCGGCCTGCATCCATATAAACAGGGGGTATTGATCATACACGGGTTGGAAATCCAGCTGTACCAGGGTGTAATTGCCACTTGCCAGCATCTCGCGCGCTGCTTCTGCAGGGCCGGTTTCAAGCGGGTCCAGCAGGTGTACGGACCCCAGGAAAGGAATAAACAGGAGCCCTGCTACTATGGCAATCAGGAGGTATCTCATCGGGTCAGGTTAGTGGTTTATGGTTTAAACAGTTGAATAGCTTATGGTGTTTAACGACAAACAGCCGGATTTATTTAATCATACCATAAACTATTATACAGGTCCGGCATTTTGCCAGACCGGTTTCCCCATGCACCCATAAGCCTTCATTATCCCGGCTGGGCCTCTGCCAGCAGCGCTGTCTCGGCTTCCATGGCCGCCCGCGGGCAAAGTTCAGGTGTTTTGGTAAGGTTCCTGTACTCAAACAAACTGTATACCACAAAGCTGGTGGAAGCGCCAATAATGCTGCCAATGTAAATGTCCTGGAAAAAATGCTGCGCCAGGTATACGCGGGAATAAGCTGCTGCCAGCGCCACTGCCATAAACAACATGCCCCGCATCTTGTTGTTGTCAATCAGCGCCAGGTAGCAGAAAAGGGCGAAAGCGCAGGCGGCATGCCCCGAAGGAAAGCTGTGGTTATAATGCTCCGGCATCCATTTTACCAGGTGCAGCAGGGAAGCGTCCTGGAAATAGCCTAAAGGCCGGGGCGCGTCAATAGTGTGTTTCAGTACCTGTACAATGGCCGTTTCCGTTAGTACGGTGGTCAGCCCTATCAGGAAGGGGCGGAATTTTCTGGCCACCAGGAGGTACAGCAGCACCAGGCCGAAAACGATCCCGTCTGCCAGGTAGGTAAAGCCTGTCATCAATACATCTGCAAACGGGCTGCATAGATGATTAATGCCCATGAACAGCTCCTCGCGGGTAAAAATGCTCTGTAAAACAGCGCCTACCAGTATCCATACCAGTAGCGGAAGAAAGAACCAGGCGTTCTTTCTTAACAGTGTAACGAACGTTTTCAAAGTTGAACGTTTTAAGTTGTAGGTTGCTTCTTAAACTTTTTTAAGAACTTTCTTATGATCTGGAAGATCCTAAAATAAAACTCTTTATTGAATAATTGGGAATCATTCATGGCTTTGTAGATCAGAAACGCTGCAATAGGCATCAGCACTATGTTGGAAAGCCACATCCCCGCCCAGGTGGTGAGCACGTCCTTGCGCGCCATTTTTTCCCCCACCATGAAAAAAATGTTAAAAATAACAAAAAAGATCACAGCAAATACCAGCGGTGTGCCCAGGCCGCCTTTCCTGATAATGGAGCCCAGGGGCGCGCCTATGAGGAACATCACGATACAGGCAAAGGCCAGCGTGAACTTGCGTTGCCATTCCACTTTATGCAGCAGCATAATGGAGTGCTTGTCCGCATACTCCTTGGCCGTGCTTTCCAGGTTGCTGGAGGTTTCCCGTATGCTCTGGTCTGCGCGGTCCAGCACATAGCGCAGGTTCTTTTTCGGGATCACGTCTATGAATTGCTTTACCGGCAGGGGCGGCGCAGCAGCCAGCCAGCCGGTATCCTTCCATTTAAAGAAGGGGTAGCGGGAAGTTACATATGCATTCACTGTACGGCTGAACAGGGTTTCTTCTCTTTTCAGGGAATCAATGGCCTTGTCCAGCTGGCGGATGTTCAGCATCTGCTGGTTGGAGGCAAAGAGGTCCATGTCCAGCCGGCTGAAGGTGAAAGAGCTGAGGTCAAACGCTTTTTTATATTCCTTGAAGCCCATGCGGATCAGCTCTCCCGGTACGGTGGAGCCGCGCATATTGCGCTCTTCGTAGCGCCATCCGTCCTGCAGCACAAAATACAGGAAGCGCTTGTTCTCGGACAGCTCCATGGTGCCTTTTTCCGCCAGTATCAGCTTGTCCGCGCCGGTGCCGCCGCCCCCGGTCTGGTCAAAGATCATCACCTGGTGGATAGTGCGGTTATCCTTTTCCTTGCGGGCCACCTTGATGGTATAACCCGGTATGTCGCTGTAGAATACGCCGGCTTTAATATTAAAGGCCGGTTTGGAATTGGTGATATCGTACAATAATGACTTGGCGCGGAGGTTGGCCACGGGTATCACGTAGTTGGCAAAAAGAAAGGCCATTATGCCGATGCCGATACAGACAAACAGCAGGGGACGGATAAAACGCAGCAGCGATATGCCGGACGATTTCAGGGCTACCAGCTCAAAGCTCTCGCCCAGGTTGCCGAAGGTCATAATGGAAGACAGCAGCACGGCCAGGGGCAGGGCCAGGGTAATAAGGCTGGCGCTGGTATAGGTGATAAGCTCCAGTATGATATGGAGGTCCAGTCCCTTGCCCACCAGGTCATCTATGTATTTCCACAGGAACTGCATCAGCAGTACAAACCAGGTCACAAAGAAAGTGGCCACAAAGGGGCCGAGGAATGTTTTTATTACGAGCTTATCGAGCTTTTTCACTACCAGATGATTATTTTTGATAGACCTGGCAGGTTCCGGAAACCTGTCCGGCCTGGTCCGTGGTCCGCAAATTTACTATGATTTACCGTAGCCGGAACAGCGGGAACGGTTACGGTACCGTTAATAATATGAAAAATTTTTTACTTACACCGGAAGAACAGCAGGTAGCTTTTGACGCAGCCTGGATCTATCGCAAGAACAGCGTGATACAGAAGGTAATGGAGCTGCTGGGGCAATTGCAGCAGCAACTGGCCGCGCATGCCGTTACCGGTGTGTTTGCCTTCCCGGAGCAGTGCCTGCAGCAGGGCGCCAAAATATCAAAAGGAGAGCGTTACAAGGAGCTGCCTTACGTGATACTGGACTATCCGCGGCATTTTGAGCGGGAAGCGGTATTTGCCTTCCGCACCATGTTCTGGTGGGGGCATTACTTCAGCTGCACCCTGCACCTGGCCGGTACGGTAAAAGCAGCGTATGCGCCGGCCCTGGCAGCCGGGTATGCGCAGCTGGCAGCGGCAGGCATGCAGGTATACCGGCAGGAAGATCCCTGGCAGCATGATTTCGAGAACGGGAACTATACAGCAGTGGCCGCGTTGGCGCCGCAGGAGTGGGAAGCGCTGGTGGAGCAGGGAAGCTTTATCAAGCTGGCAAAGCCCTTTGCGCTGGAAATGTGGGAAAAAGTAATACCGGAAGTGGTGGCGTGCTATGCTACACTTTTAAGGGTGTTACAAACAGGGATCAATAACTAACATTAATAATCAATAATGCCCGCAAGGCGGGTGTTGCCAGGGAAACAATAAGTTCCTTTAATTATTAACTATTAATTCCCAATTATTAATCAGCTCAGTTGCCGATACGGTGAAAGAGGTCTTTTACCTGGTAATCCCAAAGTTGGCTCTGGTCTGCAATTTCTCTTTTCTCGGCAAAATCTTTCACTACCAGGATGGTTTCATTGGTAACTTCGGATATCTGGATGCGGAATTCGAAAAATTCTCCACTGGGGGCATTTAACCAACGTAAACGAATAAACTCTTCTTCTTCCTGTTCCAGCACTTCCGCCTCCTCTGTGCTACCATTCCAGGAAAAGGAAAAAATATTGTCCCTGAAATCTACTTTATCGGCAAACCATTCCTGCAAGCCTGCGGGAGTGGAAAGGAATTCGTATAAGATACTGGGTGAGCACCGTACCGGGTATTCCAACTCATATTGCACTTTCTTTGACATCGCTCATAGTAATTAGTAAATCAATATCATCCGGCTGCAATTATAGAAAAATATTTATTCTGTCAAAATAATTTACTGTTTTTTTTTAATGAATTCATGTATTTATTTGATGGTTTACAAAAATCAATACTATTATAAGAAATGGTAATATATTCGCGTTGATAAATAGTCAATTAGACACTTTTGGACCGGAAATGCAGCCCCTGCAGCCCCTGGAAGAGGGCTACGAATAGTCAATCGATTTTGCTTAAAAAGGATTTAACAAGTAAACATTTTTTTTGGGCGGTATCTAAAAAAAGTTATTTTTGTCTGGCATTCGTCAAAAATTAACTTTTTATTAATAACCTGTAACTGTTCCGACTCTATGTCAATGCGCCAACTCAAGATCACTAAGTCGATTACTAACAGGGAATCACAATCCCTGGAGAAGTACTTGCAGGAAATTGGAAAAGTCGATCTGATCACGCCGGAAGAAGAGGTGAACCTGGCCATCCGTATCAAGCAGGGTGACCAGCGGGCACTGGAAAAACTTACAAAGGCCAATCTGCGCTTTGTGGTTTCCGTAGCTAAACAGTATCAGAACCAGGGCCTGTCGCTCAGTGATCTCATTAATGAAGGTAATCTGGGCCTTATAAAAGCTGCCCAGCGTTTTGATGAAACCCGCGGGTTCAAGTTCATCTCTTACGCCGTTTGGTGGATCCGCCAGTCCATTCTGCAGGCGTTGGCCGAACAGTCGCGTATTGTGCGCCTGCCCCTCAACAAGGTGGGGTTGAGCAACAAGATCAGCAAGGCCTATTCCCAGCTGGAACAGGAATTTGAGCGGGAACCCTCTCCCGACGAGCTGGCTACCATACTGGAGATCAATACGGAGGAAGTAGAGGCTACCCTGGGGGTAGCTGCCCGCCACGTATCCATGGATGCGCCCTTCATTGACGGGGAAGACAATTCCCTGCTGGATGTGCTGGAAAATCCCAACGCCAACAGCGCCGATGAAGAGCTGGACCACCACGACTCCCTGCGCCGGGAAATAGAGCGCTCTCTTTCTACGCTTACAGACCGCCAGAAGGATGTGATCATGCTGTACTTCGGTATTGCCGTAGAGCATCCCATGTCGCTGGAAGATATTGGTGAAAAATTCGGGTTGACCCGCGAGCGGGTGCGCCAGATAAAGGACAAAGCCATTACCAAGCTGCGTACCACCTCCCGGAGCAAACTGCTCAGAAATTATTTAGGTAGCTGACAAGGCTAAAACCATTTAGCCTGGCAGCCCTCCCGGAAGCATTTTGCTTTCAGTGGAAAAATGATACATTTGCATTTTTAGAAAATGGTGAATAGCTGATATTCACCATTTTTTATTAAATGTGCTGATAAAAATGCAGCGAATAGGTAATCGCGCCAGTCACATCAGCACATCAGCACATTAAACCGTAACTTTGCCCTATAGCAATAACAAACCATAAATTAGATGTTTGAATCATTATCAGAAAGGCTGGAATCGGCGTTCAAACAGTTGAAAGGGGAAGGCCGCATATCCGAGATCAATGTGGCCAGCACTGTAAAGGAAATACGCCGCGCGCTGGTAGATGCGGATGTTAACTATAAAATAGCCAAGGAATTTACCGATAGGGTAAAGGAAAAGGCCCTGGGCGAAAAGGTGATTACCGCCATCTCACCCGGGCAGCTGATGGTAAAGATCGTGAAGGACGAGCTGGCCACCCTGATGGGGGGCGAGGCTGCGGAACTGGAGCTGAAGGCTACCCCTACCATTATCCTGATAGCCGGCCTGCAGGGTTCCGGTAAAACCACCTTCTCCGGCAAGCTGGCCAACTATCTCAAAACCAAGAAGGGCAGGAAGCCGTTGCTGGTAGCGGCCGATATTTACCGCCCCGCGGCCATTGACCAGCTGAAAGTGCTGGGCAGCCAGATAGATGTGCCCGTATACAGCGAGCCGGAGAACAAGAACGCCGTGCAGATAGCGGAAAACGCCATCCGCGAGGCCAAACAGCAGGGTAATAATGTAATTATCATAGATACCGCCGGCCGCCTGGCCGTAGACGAGGCGATGATGACCGAAGTGGCCAACATCCGCCAGGCCGTGCAGCCCAATGAGATACTGTTCGTCGTGGATTCCATGACCGGCCAGGACGCCGTAAACACCGCCAAAGCCTTTAACGACCGGCTGGACTTCAGCGGCGTGGTGCTCACCAAGCTGGACGGCGATACCCGCGGCGGTGCGGCACTGACCATCAAGTACACCGTGGAAAAGCCCATCAAGTTCGTGAGCATGGGCGAAAAGCTGGATACGCTGGACGTGTTTTACCCCGAACGTATGGCCCAGCGCATACTGGGCATGGGCGATATCACCACCCTGGTAGAGCGGGCGCAGGCACAGTTCAACGAGGAGCAGGCCAAAAAGCTGGAGAAGAAGATCCGCCAGAACCAGTTCGATTTTGAGGACTTCCGGGAGCAGTTGCAGCAGATCAAGAAGATGGGTAACCTGAAGGACCTGATGGGCATGATACCCGGGGTGGGCAAGGCCATCAAGGATATTGATATCAGCGACGACGCATTCAAGGGCATAGAGGCCATGATCGGCTCCATGACGCCCTACGAGCGCAACAACCCGGATGTTATTGACGGCAGCCGCCGCAAGCGTATTGCCAAAGGCGCCGGCAAGGAGATCCAGGATGTGAACCAGTTTATGAAGCAGTTTGACCAGATGCGGCAGATGATGAAGATGATGAACAAGATGGGGGCAGGAGGAAAAGGACTGAAAGCGTTAGGACGCTAGATGCTAAACGCCGGGCCAGGAAGCTGCTATACTCAGCGTTCTGCGCTTTCTGTTTAGCAGCCATTAGCAGCAGTGTCTCAATGTTTTAGCACAAATATTTTGACATTCCCGATTAATGCATTAGATTTGCCCCCCTATAATATTTTTTAACTCGCAAAAAAATAACTCGATTTATTTATGCCAGTAAAGATCAGATTACAACGACATGGCGCGAAGAAAAGACCTTTTTATTTTATTGTAGTGGCCGACGCACGCGCCCCCAGAGATGGAAAATTCATCCAGAAGATCGGTACCTACAATCCCCTGACCGTTCCCGCTTCTATCAACATTGATACTGATAAAGCGCTGCGCTGGCTGCAAAAAGGCGCCCAGCCCACAGATACGGTAAGGAGAATCCTGTCTTTCAAGGGTGTGCTGTACCTGAAGCACCTGTTGAGAGGGGTGAAATTAGGTCTGTTTGACGAACCTACCGCTTACAAGAAATTTGAGCAATGGCAGGCTGAGCACGAGCAAAAGGTAGCTGCCCGCCGCGATAGCCACAAGAGAGCAAGGGTGGTGACCCCGGTGGTAAAGAGAGTGGAAGATGCGCCTGCTGAAGGCGGCAATGCCGAGGCATAAGCCATTTGCTTAAAAATATCTGTAGAAGGGAAATATTTGTCCGCAAATATTTCCCTTTTTTTTAAAGCCGCCGGTAGCGGCGGCTATTTACAGCGTATGAACAATTATTTCAGCATTGGCAGGATGGTAGCCACTTTTGGCCTGCAGGGCGAGCTGGTGCTCCGCCACAGCCTGGGAAAAAGGTCTGCCCTTAAAGGCGTGGAGGCCATCTTCCTGGAGGAGCGGAAGAACAGCTTCATCCCCTATTTTGTGCAGAAAGCCAGCGCCAAAGACCATGAGCACGCCTATGTAAAGCTGGAGGGAGTAGATACGAAGGAAGCGGCCCGGAAGCTGGTGCAGCAGGCGGTGTACCTGGAGGAAGCTGACTTCAAGCAGCAAACAGCCGGCTCCGCCCCGCTGTCCCTGCTGGGCTTTACCGTGCAGGACGCGCAGGAGGGCGTACTGGGCACTATTGAAGAAGTGATAGAAATGCCCATGCAGGTGCTGGCCAGGGTGACCATCCGGGGCAGGGAAGCCCTGCTGCCGCTCAACGAGCAGTCCCTCGTAAGAGTGGATAAAAAAGCACAGGTGGTGCACCTGCAGCTACCGGAAGGGCTGCTGGACATTTATTTAAACAGCTGATACCCAGCTTAAACGCTTTCAGATGCGCATAGATATCATTACCGTACAACCCGGCCTGCTGGAAAGTCCCTTTTCCCACTCCATCCTGAAGCGGGCCCAGGCAAAGGGGCTGCTGGAGATACACGTGCATAACCTGCGGGATTTTTCCACCTTCAGGCACCAGCAGGTGGACGACTACCAGTTTGGCGGCGGCGCCGGCATGGTAATGATGATAGAGCCGGTGGTAAGGGCCATTGAGCATTTGCAGGCCCAGGTAACCTACGACGAGATCATTTACCTGACCCCGGACGGAGATACCCTGGACCAGCCCATGGCCAACCAGCTGTCACTGAAGGGGAACCTGCTGCTGCTCTGCGGCCATTACAAGGGGATTGACGAGCGGATACGGGAGCATTTCATTACCCGGGAGATATCCATTGGCGATTTCGTGCTGTCCGGCGGAGAGCTGGCTGCTGCCGTGCTGGTAGACGCCATTGGCCGGCTGATACCCGGGGTGCTGAATGACGAGACCTCCGCCCTTTTTGATTCCTTCCAGGACAACCTGCTGGCGCCGCCGGTATACACCCGCCCGGAGGAGTACCGGGGCTGGAAGGTACCGGAGGTGCTGCTGAGCGGCGACCACCGGAAAATTGAGGAGTGGCGGCATGAGCAGGCCCTGGAGCGCACCCGGCAGCGGCGGCCGGACCTCTTGAAGAAGGAGGCGGGAAGTAAGACGAATGCAGCAGGAAACAAGAAGTAGGAGGTAAAAAGGATACTGCAGGAAAAAAAGACAGTAATTATTTGGAACTTGTCTGATCTGTGCTTACCTTTGCCCTCCCATAAATAATTGAAAGATGAACGCTATTTCGTTTGTTCACGAGCAACTGACAGCAAAGAAGGAATTTCCGAAATTCAAAGCCGGTGATAATGTCACCGTTAACTATAAAATTGTGGAAGGTAACAAGGAAAGGATCCAGTCCTTCAAAGGAGATGTTGTAAAGATCCAGGGTACCGGTTTTACCGCCTCTTTCACAGTAAGGAAGATATCCGACGGGGTAGGTGTAGAGCGCTTGTTCCCTTACTTCTCGCCCAACATTGATTCTATTGTGCTGAACAAGGTAGGTAAGGTAAGAAGGGCCAAGCTGTACTACCTGCGTAGCCGCGCCGGTAAGAAAGCTCGTATTAAGGAAAAAAGGGTTTAGTATAAAAATACAGGGAAATTAGTGAACGGGGACCGTTTTTAACGGTTCCCGTTCTTCTTTTTCAGCCCTGAAAGCCGGCCGGACACAAGGGTTAAAATCTACTTAAACTACTGCCGGGCCAGCGAAAAAACCGATTATATCGACTATCTTTGTTAGCTGAACTTTTAAAAACTGAGAAAATGACTGCTGTTTTTGCAAAATCAAATCTTTTATTGTTCCAGGACCTGGGTATGACCGAATTAATTCTGATCGCGCTGGTGGTATTGCTGCTGTTTGGCGGAAGAAAAATTCCCGAATTAATGCGTGGTCTCGGCAAGGGCATCCGCGAGTTCAATGATGCAAAGAACAACGTGCGCCAGGAGATAGAAGAAGGCATGAAGGAGCCTTCCACTACCGACGCAAAGAAGTAATTCCCGGCTTTATTTGGTTATCACCTACTTTCAAGATTGTTAAATTGTTGAGGTAGTCAACCTGTGCCTGCAACATTCTAACATTAAAGAATTAACTGGTTTGGCATTGTCTGAATTCAGCAGTATATCGTCTTTTCACGAAGCATTATACGCCGGCAGCACCACCTGTACGGACCAGGTACGTTATTACCTGGAGAAAATAGCCAGGGCAGGGCATCTGAATGCTTTCCTGGAAGTATATGAAACAGAGGCCCTGGAAAGGGCCGCTGCGCTGGATGCCCGCATCCGCAACGGGGAGCGGTTAGGCCCCCTGGCGGGTGTGATCGTCGGCAATAAGGATGTAATTTGTTACAAGGGGCACAAGGTAAGCGCCGCTTCCCGCATACTGGAAGGGTTTACCTCACTTTATTCCGCTACCGCTATCGAAAGGTTGCTGGCAGCGGATGCCATTATTATAGGCAACCTGAACTGCGACGAGTTTGCCATGGGCTCTACCAACGAGAACTCCGCATTTGGCCCGGTGCTGAATGCCGAGGATACCACCCGCGTGCCGGGCGGCTCCTCCGGCGGCTCAGCGGTGGCGGTGCAGGCCGGCCTGTGCCAGGTGAGCCTGGGCAGCGATACCGGCGGCTCCGTAAGGCAGCCGGCCGATTTTTGCGGCATTGTAGGGCTGAAGCCAACGTATGGCCGTATTTCCCGGTATGGCCTTATTGCCTATGCCTCTTCTTTTGACCAGATAGGCATTTTTGGCAGGAATATTGCGGATGTGGCTGTCGTACTACAGGTCATCGCAGGGCCGGATGATTTTGACAGCACGGCTGCCCAACAGGAAGTTCCTGATTTTCAATCTCGTCCGTCACACAATAAATCCTATAAATTAGCGTATTTAAAGGATGCATTGCACCATGAGGGCCTGGATGCGGAGATGAGGGGGGCTTTTACCAGCTTTTTTGAAGAACTGGAAGCTGCCGGCAACAGTGTAACGGCAGCGGATTTTGCTTACCTGGACTATGTAGTGCCTGCCTATTATGTGCTTACAACGGCAGAAGCCTCCTCTAACCTGTCCCGTTATGACGGGGTAAAATATGGTCACAGAACGGACCTGAAAGGGCTGGACCTGGCGGAATTCTATAAAAAAAGCAGGTCCGAGGGGTTTGGGAAAGAGGTAAAACGGCGTATATTACTGGGCACTTTTGTATTAAGCGCGGGTTATTACGATGCTTACTATACGAAAGCACAGCAGGTAAGGCGGTTAGTAGTGGACAAGCTATTGGAGATTCTATCGGAGTACGATGCCATTTTAATGCCAACTGTCCCTTCTACAGCCTTTAAGATCGGGGAGAAAACATCAGACCCCATTGCCATGTACCTGGCAGATATTTATACGGTACTGGCAAACCTTGCAGGAGTACCAGCAATTTCCGTACCTTTGCGGCGACATTCAAATGGGATGCCCTTTGGTGTGCAGATCATCACAAAGCAATTTGACGAAGCGAACTTGTTGAACATTGCTGACCGCGTTATGCAAATGAATTCAAAGAAGGTCACTATTGTTTAAAATAAAAATGTGTATGAGGAAAGTCTTTTTACTACTGCTGTTGCCAGCAACAGGCGTGCTAAGTGCATACGCGGCAGGTGGCAGCGCAGTACCTAAAGAGATGGTTGCTCCCCGGGTGGCAGCGCCGGATACCGCTATTCTGAACAGCGATAAGGTACGCCTGCCCGAGGATACCATAGTATCATATACCTCCACTACTTCTGCAGCTGTGAAGCGGGCAGCCAAAAGCCTGCCTTCCAGTATCAGGAGCCCGAAAGTATATGAGCAGATCAACAATAACCTGGTGGCTGGCTACATCAATACCTATGCCACCCGCTACAGCCAGCACCTGCAGATCATGCTGGAAAGGGGCGAGCGCTATTTCGTAACGATAGAGAAGATATTCCGGGAGCATGGTATCCCCGAAGAAATGAAATACCTGGCCGTTATCGAGTCCAGCTTCAATACCAATGCCCGTTCCCGTGTGGGCGCCGTAGGTGCATGGCAGTTCATGTCCAGCACCGCACGCCTGTTTGGCCTGAACGTAAGCAAAAGAGTGGATGAGAGAAGGGACTTCTATAAATCCACCCTGGCTGCTGCCAAGTACCTGAATGAGCTGTACGAGCAGTTTGACGACTGGCTGCTGGTGGTGGCCGCTTACAACTGCGGCGCCGGCGGTGTGCAGCGCGCCATGAGGGCCAGCGGTCGCTCCGATTTCTGGGGCATACAATATTTCCTGCCTTCCGAATCCCGGAACCATGTGTACAAATTTATAGCCACCGGTACATACTGGATCGCTTCAATAACTTCTTCGGCGTAGGCGATGAGGAGGATAAAAAGCCGGCCGTGGCTGCGGCAGCAAAAGCTGCCCCGCAACCAAAGCCTGCTCCCCTCACAGAGGAAGATATGTTCAATACGGTGGAGTTCAACATCACCGGCAAGTACCGCCTGGAAGCGATTGCCAAAAAACTGGACATGGAGCTGGCAGAGCTGAGCCGCCTGAACCCGGACTTTGCCAAAACAATGGCCGGCCCGGACAACAGCTACGACCTGCGTGTGCCCAGTGATAAAATGAAGCAGTTCATGCACGAAAAGGATGAGATACTGAAGGCTTCCGTACAAATGACCCTGGACGAAAAGAACACGGCTGCCGATAAATCCAGGTTCCCCCCGCCGGCCAGGCTCCCGGCAAAGAAGGAGGACACAAAGGCCAGGAAAGACAGCAGCATTACCACCGGGAAAGCTGCTGCCAGGGCCAAAACAACTACTGCCAGGGCTCAAACACCTGTTGTAGCTAAAAAGAAGTAAACCGTCTGAGAAAATATAGAACAGGAAGGACCGCGTAAGCGGTCCTTTTTTATTTTACAGGCCGGCCGCGCTGCCTGTAAAATACGCTGCGCAATGGAATGCCTTCCGACCGCCAGCCTCCATACCGGCTGTATCTTAAACCCCCAGCTTCCTGCACAATTCCTGGAAATCATCTTTCAGCTGCGGCAGTGTTGGCAGCCCGAGATGCTCCAGCTCCCTGTCCAGCTTCTGGGCGGGCCGGGAGCGCACGTTCTGCAGGAAGTTCTGCTTTACCGCTGCTGCCGAGGTGTAATCTTCATGGAACTTCCTTTGCTCGTTTTTCGTTTTTCTCCGGATATCTTCAAATTTCTCCCGGTCCTTACCGTCGAATTTGTCAGGAGAAGTATGGATGATCACATCAAAGGCGTGCTTATCAATAAAATTGATCAGCTCCTTGCGGGCATTGTTATTGGCTGTCATGGCTCACTATCGTTTATAAAAACAGGATGCAGAAAAAATTGCGCCAGGCCGGGAAAGCCCTGCGCAGCCTGCCAGCAGGAGCCTCCAGGGGGGGAAACGCAACAACAGGTGATGATTTCCTACAACACTTATCCGCCGGCCGCCATGGCGGGGTACAATACTTGTGGCATCGTTTTTAAAATTATGTTATGCATACCTTAACAGACACAGCCAGCCTGGAGCCGCTCACAGAGGATATGGCAGACAGCAGGATCGTCATGCTGGGAGAAGCCTCGCACGGCACCCATGAATATTATACCTGGCGCACGGCCATCTCCAAAAAGCTGATCCAGGAAAAGGGTTTCCAGTTCATTGCCGTGGAGGGCGACTGGCCGGATTGCTACTGCATTAACCGCTATGTAAAAGGCTATGCAGATGCCGGTACCGACATCCGGCCCATATTGCGATCATTTGACCGCTGGCCCACCTGGATGTGGGCCAACTGGGAAGTAGCCGCCCTGGCGGAATGGCTGAGAGAGCACAACAGCCGCCTGCCCCTGGAGGAAAGGGTGGGCTTTTACGGGCTGGATGTGTACAGCCTCTGGGATTCCATGCACGCCATAATGGGATACCTGGAAAAGGAAGACCGGCAGGCGGCGCAATCCGTAAAGAAAGCCATTGCCTGTTTTGAGCCTTTCGGGGAGAACGAACATTTGTATGCCCGCTTTTCGCTGAACGATCATAACTGCCGGGATGAAGTGATAGCGCTGTTGAAGGAGGTCCGGCTGAAAGCCCGGTTCCTGGACGGCGACCGGGAAGCCGGTTTCAATACCGAGCAGAACGCCCTGATAGCCGTGAACGCGGAAAAGTATTACAGCAGCATGATTGGCTTTGGCAACGAAAGCTGGAACATCAGGGACCGGCATATGATGGAAACGCTGGAGCGGCTGCTACTGTTCCATGGCCCCCTGTCAAAGGGGATCGTATGGGAGCACAATACCCATATTGGTGACGCCAGGGCTACAGACATGGCGCGCGCCGGCATGGTAAATATCGGCCAGCTGGCCAGGGATGAGTACGGCAAGGCCAATGTATACCTGGCCGGGTTTGGCAGCTACCAGGGCGCCGTGATAGCGGGGTCGGAATGGGGCGCGCCCATGCGGGAAATGGAAGTGCCGCCGGCCAGGGAAGGGAGCATAGAAGCGGTGTTGCACCAGGAACCGGGCAGCAACTGCTACCTGCTTTTCCGCGAGGAGCCGGGCAGCGTGTTCCGCAAGCGCATAGGTCACCGGGCCATCGGCGTGGTGTATGACCCGGCAAGGGAAAGAGGGAACTATGTGCCCTCTGTATTATCGGAGCGGTATAATGCTTTTATCTACCTGGATGAAACAAGGGCCGTACATCCCTTCCACCTCCATCCCGAGGGAGCGGAAGTACCGGAAACCTATCCGTTCGGAATGTAGAAAAGCGCCGGGCCGTTATTCAACAAAATGCCAGCATACGCCCGCTACATCAATAATATTTACTTCTTTGCCATAAGGCTGCTGCCTGATATCACCAACGCGTATACCAAATTTTTCCGGCAGTTGCCGGTCAATGACATCGCTTCTGAATGCATGGACATTTTCAACCCGTACAGTTAGCATGAGGTTCTGGGCAAATTCAGGAACATCATAGTGCTGCAGGATAAACCTGCACTCATCTTTCTCAAAGCCGGCGTAGCCCGGGGTCTCAAAACTAATGTTGAATCCTAATGCCAGAAAGAACTGCTTTGATTTCTCAAAGTTGCTTCCGGAAGGAACAAAGGGTTGAAGGGAGAGAAACTTCATATGGATGTTTTTAAGGTAAAGACATGCGGCTATTCTGCATCCTGGTGGGTATTTACCTCCCTTCCCGAAAAGGAAAGGATGGTGCTGTTCAGCAGCCGTTTTATTTTGCGTTCCGTTTCCTTATCCGGCCGTGGCATCAGGAACTGTACCTTGTAGTGTACGGCATCTTTCTTTATCTCCAGTATCTTCAGCGAAAAGCTGCTGTCTGTTATATTACTGGAAAAGGGATGCAGCACGGCCTTCAGCTCTCTTTCTATCATCTCGGGGGAGGTGTGGTGCTTTAGATCCAGCTCAAACTCTATGGTCAGCTTCTTGATGTTTTGCTTGCTTTGGTTGATCACCATAGAGGAAAAGATAACGGAATTGGGGATTAGCACAATATCGTCGTCCTCATTCTGGAGCACTACGTTCACCAGCGTAATATCCAGCACTTTGCCGCGGTATTCGTTCACCCTGATCTGGTCTCCGAGCGACAGCTGATCGGAGAACATAATGATCAGGCCATTGATCATATTCGTAATATAGTCCTTGGACAGCAAGGCAAAGGCAGCTGCAGCTATGCTGAGGCTGAAGAACAGCTCGGATATTTTCTGCCCGAAAAAGATCAGCAGTGCTACCAGGAAGAAAACCGTATTCAACACGGAGGTGATACGGTTAATACCCAGCACAAAGTTGTCGCGTGTCAGTTTCTGCAGGCGGTGCTTCTGCAGGTACCAGAAGATGGTCACGATCCATCCTACCGATATAAGGAGGTTAGCCCCGAGGAACAGCGAGAGGGCATTGGTAGCCCGCTCCAGCCAATGGGATCTGCTAAACAGGTCGTGTTTGCTGAAGCTGAAGTAGGTCAGTCCCAGGTATACCAGCAGCTTGATGATAAAAATAAATATCTGGTTCCTGAACCTCTTCCGGTTATAAGTGGCCTGATCGGTAAGCATGATATCAAAATTACGAAAAAAGCCGCGGCAGGAGGCGGCGTTCAATGCAAGCTATCGCCTGGTTTGAAGGGAGATAAAACAAAAAAGCCGTTATTGCTAACAGCTTTTCCTGTGTACCGCGTACGGGAATCGAACCCGTGATTCATCCGTGAAAGGGATGCGTCTTAACCCCTTGACCAACGCGGCCTTTCTTTTTTTGGGATGGCAAAAGTAAGTAAAAGGCCGGATAAATCAAAAAAAAAATTCCCGCCCTTTGGCGCACCCATCTTAGGATTTTACAACTTATTGTATAAATCTCATACTTTTTCCCCGCGTGTATGTATCAACTTTGTACTATCAACATAAAACAAAAATCATGAACATGCTACAAGAAAAAGTGATCCTCGTAACAGGCGCCTCCAGGGGCATTGGCGCCACTATCGCACAACAGCTGGCCGCTGCCGGCGCCAAAGTAATTGTTAACTACGCCGGCAGTAAAGATGCCGCCGAAAAGGTGGTGAATGAAATCAGGCAGCAGGGTGGCGACGCTATCGCCGTACAGGCAGACGTAAGCAGCTCCGCTGATGTAAAGCAGCTGTTTGACACCGCCATTGCGCACTACGGCCATATTGACGTGCTGGTCAATAATGCCGGCATCATGATCAACAAGCTGATAAAGGATGCCACGGATGAAGATTTTGCCCGCCAGTTCGACATTAATGTAAAGGGTACCTTCAACACAATGCGGGAAGCCGCTACCCGCCTGGCTGACAAGGGCAGCATCATTAATTTCTCCACCTCTGTAAACCGGATCATGCTGCCTACCTACGGCCTTTATGTTGCCACTAAATCCGCCGTGGAGCAGCTTACCAGGGTATTTGCCAAGGAGGTAGGCAGCCGGGGCATCAATGTAAACTCCGTTTCTCCCGGTCCCACCAATACCGAGTTATTTACTAACGGCAAGTCCCCGGAACTGATAGGCCGCCTGGCTTCCCTTTCCGCCTTTAACCGTATCGGCGAGCCGGAAGACATTGCCCGGGTGGTGGTCTTCCTGGCCAGTGATGCGGCAAAATGGATCTCCGCGCAGAACATTGGCGCCAATGGCGGTATGGCGTAAATCAACATTATTAGCAGGCAAAGTAAATCCTGAGATCATGAATAGCTTAAGAAATAAAGTAGCGCTGATCACCGGGTCAGTTAGGGGCCTGGGGAAAGGCATCGCAGAGCGCTATGCCGCCCTGGGCGCGGACATTGTGATCAATTACTCAAAAGACAGGGCATCAGCTGATGAAGTACTGAGCAACATTACCGCTATGGGCGTAAAAGTGATAGCGGTACAGGCTGACGTTAGCAAGGTGGCGGATATTGAACGGCTGTTTGCCACCGCCCTGGATACCTTTGGCAAAATAGACATCGTGGTGGCCAATGCCGGTATAGAGATGGTGGAAACGCCGGCAGTGGATTTTACCGAGGAGCAGTTTGACCGGCTGTTTTCCATCAACACCAAAGGCGCTTATTTTACCATGCAGCAGGCTGCCAGGCATGTAACAGACAATGGCCGTATCATTTACATCGCCTCCAGCACCACCTCGTTTCCCGTGCCCGGCATGGCGGTGTACGGCGGCAGCAAAACCACCCCGCGTTACCTGGTGGATATCCTGTCCAAAGAGATTGGCCACAGGGGTGTAACCGTAAATTCCATCATACCTTTTGCCGTGGACCATTCCGGCATTTTTGCAGACCCGGAAGCCTATCCTGAATTAAGAAAGCAGCTGCTGGACAGCTGTCCTATGGGCCGACTGGCGGAAGTAGAGGATGTGGCCAACATCGCGGAGTTCTTTGCCAGCGACCTGTCTTCCTTTGTGTCCGGCCAGCACCTGCTGGTAAACGGCGGCGCAACCAACTGATCAATCCCTGCCTGTGCAGAAGCTCCCTTCTTCATTCAGTTGTATGAACTGCTGCGGAGATATGCCGGTGTAATATTTGAAGTCCTTTATCAGGTGGCTCTGGTCGTGATAGCCATACTGCACCACCAGGTCAAGCCAGTGCACCTTTTTACCCGGCTGGCCGAGAATAGCGGACAACACCTGCTTGAAGCGCAGGAAGCGCAGCAGCTCCTTGGGTGAATAGCCTACATATTTCCTGAAGCGCAGCTGTACCGTGCGTTCGGAAAGCCCATACTTCTCTGCAATTACCTTTACCGGGTTCAACCGTGGGTCGTGAATGGCCGCCACATTGTCCAGCATGGGGCGGGTGGCTGCTTCGCTGGGGGGGATGTGCAGCAGCAGGTAGTCGGTCAGCGCAGCGATCCTTTTTCCCGGTTCGGGAATGGCGGCCAGCATATGCCAGATATCCTCCAGCCGTTGGGCATGCTCCTGCGCGCCGGCCTCCTGCAGCCGGTCCGGCGAGAGGGGCAGGAACCGGTAAAACCCGTCCAGGATGAATGGCAGTATCAGCAGGTCCGCGCCCGGGGGCAGCGCATAGTTCATCATCTTGCGAAGCGGGCCCAAAATGCCGATGCGGTCAATGGTGTGTCCGCCAATGTCCGCGTCTGCAAATGAAAAGCACACCGGCGGCCCGAAATTAAAGACCACCATCATTTCCAGGTTGGGCGACAGGTGCTGCACGCCCGGCGATACATTTTCAGGTACGGATATTACATAAAAATGGCTGAGCACTCCGGCCAGCCGGGCATTGGTCTCATATCTGCTGCCAAAAGCCGCCATAGCTGCGTGGTTTTGCCCTGCTAACTTAGCAAAAAAGCTGGCCATTGATGTCCAATTCTCCCGGCCTCATTCATTATTGAGGTGTAACGTATATTTAGTAACAATTAAAGCCATTAAAAAATGAAAGAGTTTATGTTATTATTCCGCCAGCCGAGCTATGATTACAGCAACACCCCCCAGGAGGAAATGCAGGCCCTTGCCAAGAAATGGCAGGATTGGGTGGGCGGCATTGCAGCCCAGGGCAAGCTGGCCAGCCAGGGGCCCCGCCTGGCCCTGGAAGGGAAAGTGCTGAAAGCCGGCGGCGTGGTAACGGATGGTCCTTTCGTGGAGATCAGGGAGCGGCTGGGAAGCTTTATCCTGGTGAAGGCCGATAACCTGGAGGACGCCACCACCCTGGCACATGGCTGCCCTGCGCTGGATGCGGGCGGCAGCGTGGAGATCCGGCCGATTTTTGGATAAAAGGTATTGCAGGAACAAAGCCCGCTCTGCTACAGGAGTGGGCCTTTGCCATTGAATATGGAAATGGAACAAGCAGCATTAAAACATCTATTCCAGCAGGAGTTCTCCAAGATGGTAGCAGTGATCAGTAAAATGTACGGGTTACAGCATATTGAAATGGCGGAGGACATTGTGAGCGAAACATTCCTGCTGGCTACCGAAACATGGGAAACCAAAGGGATACCTCCCAACCCTGCCGCATGGCTGTATGCCGTAGCCAGGCAAAAGACCTTGTCCCATTTCAGGCGGAATAAGATATTTACGGAAAAGGTCCTGCCGGAGCTGGCCTTCCGGCAGGAGCGGACGGAGGAAGCCGCGCTGGATTTTTCCCAGCAGAACATTAAGGACAGCCAGCTGCAGATGCTGTTTGCCATATGCAATCCCGCCATTGCCAGCGAAGCCCAGATAGGGCTGGCATTGCGTATTCTCTGCGGTTTCGGTATCGATGAAATTGCCGAAGCATTTTTATCCAATAAGGAAACCATCAACAAAAGGCTGTTCCGGGCAAAGGAAAAGCTGCGGGCAGAGCAGATAAGGATGGAACTGCCGCCGGAAGCGGAGATCAGCAAGCGGCTGGATAATGTGCTGCACATCCTGTACCTGCTTTTCAGCGAGGGATATTACTCCAAAACACAAAACCAGATACTGCGGAAAGATTTGTGCCTGGAGGCCATGCGGCTGGGTCTTATGCTCACGGAATATGACAGGACCAACCTGCCCAGGACCAATGCCCTGCTGGCGCTCATGTGCTTTCATGCATCCCGCTTCGGCGCCCGGCAAACGGAAGAGATGCCCCTGGTGCTGTATGAACAGCAGGACCCTGCTTTGTGGGACGCAGCGCTGATCAGCCAGGGCATGCATTTCCTGGACCTTTCCGCTGAGGGCAGCGAAGTCAGCTCCTATCACCTGGAAGCGCGCATTGCCTGCTGGCATTGCCAGAAAGAAGATACCCCGGAAAAATGGGAAGCTATCCTGCAGCTGTACAACCAGCTGCTGATGGTCAACTATTCACCTAGCGTTGCCCTGAACAGGACCTTTGCCCTATACAAGGCCAACGGGCAGCAGGAGGCGCTGCGGGAGGCGGAAAAGCTGAAGCTGGAGAATAACCATTTTTACTTCCTGCTGCTGGGAGAGCTGTATACCAACATCGACAACGGGAAGGCAAAGCGGAGCTACCAGCGGGCCTATGACCTGGCTAAAACGCAGACGGAGAAGGCAGGGATACAGGAGAAGATTAACAGCCTCCCCTGAAGAAAAAGGGAACCGCCAAAGCTGTGCTTCGGCCAGTTCCCTTGCGTTTGCTGCTTTGCTTGCGTCTCCTGTGGAGATAACAGGTTAGGACAAAGCGGTTGATCTGGTATTAAGGTTGCATGTCAATTGGGATAAATATCAGCGGGGTAGGCAGGCAGGAAGCGCCCGGCGGTGAATAGGTGAAGCGGATGGTTTGCACCTCGCCGTTGGCGGCTGGCGGAAATACCTGTACCAGAATGGCTTCCGGCGCCCTTTTGGTGATCAGGCGGTCAGAAGGCAGCTGGATAATGCCTTCCCTGAACTTGCCCTTGCTCACCACCATCGTATTGGCCATACCGCCGCACCACTGGTTATTGTCGCTCCGCGCGTTCCAGGTAACCAGGGCCAGCCCTTTTCCGTCCGGGCTTTTCCATTTCAGTTCCACATCATACATCACGCCGTAGTTGCCGGCCAGTGTTGCCAGGGCGCCCGTCGTGCCTTCGCGGCCCAGCACCCAGGGATCATCTTTCCCGTCTGCCAGCACCAGCTGCACCATCCCGTTCCGTGTATCCAGCGTATCCCTGGTGAGCACCTCATAGTTGCTCACGCCAAACAGGCCGCGGCCGGCGCCGCTGTGGCTTTTGGAGTGCAATACGGGCGCGCGTTTCAACGCCGTGGCAATAGGCGTTTCAGGGCTGGTTTGCACTACGCTGATCTCGCCCGGCTGGTCAGTCACAAATTCGTAGATACCGTGCACCAGCTCGTCATATTTCACCAGCGCTTTTTCCTGCGCCGGGTCAATGGCAATCACCTGCCCCGGTTTTACGGTGCGCACCGTGGTTTGCGGCGTAGCAGCAAAATAATCTGCCAGTCCCTGCTTACCCACCTGGAAGTAGCTGACGCTGGGCTTTTGAGAGGAATATTTCAGCATACGCAGGTGCATCACATCCTGTCCGGTGTTTTTGATAACCGCTACTATTTTGGTGGTGATCTTTGCCGGTTCCTTTACGCCGTTTACATTATAAACATAGAGGCGTACGGTGCCCGGCGTTATTTTTTCCTGCAGGGCTATGGCTTCCGGCACGCGTATGTACTCGGGATCATCTGATATGATGTATTGAGGACCAGGCAGCACGATTTTCTCGTAGCCGATCTTCGTGATCTGTTCGTTTAACAGGCCGGGCAGCTCCACGATGCTTCCCTGTTTAGCATGTAACAGTTGCTGGTTCAGCCGGGCGGGCAGCGTTTGTGCGGAAGCCCGGAAAGAAAGGCTGCTGATCAGCAGCAGGGCCAGCCGGCCGGAACGGGTGACTAATTTCTTCATGATGTTTATCGTAATAGAGATAAGTGATATTTATCGTCAATTAGGACAAACTTAATAAAAAAATTTAAAAACTAGAGTGGTAAATAAATATTCCTTTCGGAAAGGGTTATTGAAAGGATAAGAGCTTATCCCGGGCTATCAGGCATCCGCCGATCACGCCGGCTTTTTCCTGCAGGCGGGACATCACCAGCTGGGTATCGTTATTAACAAGGCTGAGAGAGTATTTATTGAGCGCGCTGCGTATGGGCAGGCGGATGTATTCGTCTGTTTCCGACAGAATGCCGCCCAGTATCACCAGTTCGGGGTTGAATATGTTGATCAGCACGGATATGCCCCGTCCTATCTTTTCCCCGATGCCCGCGATCAGCTCTATGCACAGCACATCCTCGTTGCGGGTGGCGGCTATGATGGAAGACAGGTGCAACGGGTCCGGCAGCTTGTCGTGCTGCAGCAGGGAAGAGGTGGAGCCCTGGGCTATCTTTTCTTTGAAAAGGCGGATCAGCGCCTGCCCGGAGGCTTCTGTTTCCAGGCAGCCTTTTTTGCCGCAGTGACAAATGAGCTCGTTCGTGAACAGCGGTATGTGGCCAAACTCGCCGGCAAAGCCCGATTTGCCCCGGTATATCTGGCCGTTGATCATAATGCCCAGGCCTATGCCGTAGTCCAGGTTCACGAACAGCACATTCTTTTCATCCCGTACTATGCCATGGTGGAACTCCCCGTAGGCCATGGCCCGGGAATCGTTCTCCAGGTAGGTGCGTATGCCGGTGATCTGTTCAATAGTGGTGCTGAGCGGCTCCTCATGGAAATGGAAAAAGCTGTAGCTGTACCCGTTCTCACTGTTTACCCGGCCGGAAAGATTCACGCAGATGGCCAGTATGTTCCGCGTAGCTGCCGGCAGGTTGCTGATAAAGTCCTGTATGATCCTGATAAGCTGGTCAAATGACTCCTGCGTATTGGCCAGCTGGTAAGGCACGTGCATTTCCGCTGTCACCAGGTTCTTCTTGAAATCCAGCAGTCCTATGTTCACATAATAATGTTTCACGTCCACGCCCATGAAAAATGCGGATTCCGCCACCAATCCGTACAGGCTGGCCCGCCGGCCTCCCTTGGAGTCTACTTTCCCCTGGTCCTTTACCAGCCCGTCGCCTATCAGCTCGTTGATAAGGCTGGTGGTTTTGGGCACGCTGATGTTCAGCGCAGCTGCCAGGTCGGTGATAGTGGTGTTGCCGGTCTGGTCAAGGTGGTTAATGATAGCGCGTTTCAGCGCCTTGTTCTTGTAAGCTACTCCCGAAATGGTCTCGTCTGAAAAGATGTCAAATATGCTCTGGTTCACCATGGACTGGCTGGGATTACTTTTTTTCATTGATCTAAGATAATCGAATAGGTTTTAGTAAAAAGTAACAAAATGGCCCGATTTAAAATAAAATAATTTAAAAAGTATTGCTTAATTAATTATTTAATTTATAAATTTACCTGTAAAAGTAAAATAAATTATAAACATACCGGTTTTTATGACAGATGATGTACAGAACAGGAGCATGGTACAGGACACTTTAGCAACAGCATCCCCGGATAGCAGCTATGCCGCGCTTTACCGGGATGAGCTGCTGGCGCATGTGCTGCCTTTCTGGTTGAAGCACAGCAAAGACGAAAAGAACGGCGGCTACTATACCTGCCTGCTCAGGGACGGACGTGTATTCGATACCGATAAGTTCATGTGGCTGCAGGGCCGGGAGGTCTGGTGCTTCAGTTATATGTATAATAATGTAGCCCCCAGGGAGGAATGGCTGCAGATGGCCCTGCACGGCGCTGCCTTTATGGAGAAATACGGCCGCGATGTCGCCGGCAACTGGTACTTTTCCCTAACAGCTGATGGCAGGCCTTTAACGCACCCTTACAATATTTTCAGCGATTGCTTTGCCGCCATGGCCTTTGCCGCCCTGGACAAGGCTGCCCCCAACGACCGCTACAAGGAGATAGCCGTGGGCACCTTTGAAAATATACTGCAAAGAAAAGATAACTGGAAAGGCGTGTACAGTAAAGCCTATGCCGGTACCCGCCCGCTGAAAGGCTTCAGCCTGCCCATGATACTGTGCAACCTGTCGCTGGAGATGGAGCACCTGCTGGGCGCCCGGCAGGTGAATGAGCTGATCCCCACCGTGATCCACGAGGTGATGGAAGTGTTCTACCAGCCAGCGCATGGGCTGATAGTGGAGAACGTGTATGCAGATGGTCGCTTCTCAGACAGCTTTGACGGCCGCCTGCTCAATCCCGGCCACGCCATAGAGGCCATGTGGTTTATCATGGACCTGGGCAAACGCCTGCAGGATAAAGCGCTGATACGCAAAGCCTGCGATATCATGCTGCATACGCTGGAATATGGATGGGACAAGGAGCACGGCGGTATCTTCTATTTCATGGACCTGCTGGGCCATCCGCCGCAGCAGCTGGAATGGGACCAGAAATTATGGTGGGTGCATGTAGAGGCCCTGGTAGCCCTGTCCAAAGGATACGCGCTTACCGGGGATGAACGCTGCCGGCAATGGTTTGAGACCGTGCACCGTTATACCTGGCAGCATTTCAGGGATGAGCAGCACGGGGAGTGGTTCGGCTACCTGAACCGGAAAGGGGAGGTGCTGCTGAACCTGAAAGGCGGCAAGTGGAAGGGATGCTTTCACGTGCCCCGCGCTCTTTACCAGGTGTGGAGAACATGGGAGCAGCTATCGCAATAACCGCATCATTACCATGACCATTAAAATTTATCAACCAGCATGACTGCCCGGATCAAACAGATACTGATCGTTTTACTGCTTGCGGCCGCCGCGCCATTACAGGCGCAAAAGGTCCATCAAACGGACGTGCTGATCATTGGCGGCGGCGCAGCCGGCACCATGGCCGGCATACAGGCGGCCCGGATGGGCGTTAACGTTGTTATTGCAGAAGCAACCACCTGGCTGGGCGGCATGCTTACTGCTGCCGGCGTATCAGCTATTGACGGGAACCACCGCCTGCCGGCGGGGCTGTGGGGAGAGTTCCGGGAGCAGCTGTACAAATACTATGGCGGTCCGGATTCCGTAGCCACAGGCTGGGTAAGCAATACCCTGTTTGAGCCGCATGTAGGCAACCGGGTATTGAAGCAGCTGGCAGCAGCAGAGCCCAGGCTGCAGGTATGGTACAATACAGGATGGACCTCTGTAAAAAGAGAGCAGGGCAAATGGACGGTCTTGCTGAAACAGGGAAAACAGGCGCGCAAGGTAATTGCTCCCATATTGATAGATGCCACTGAGCTGGGCGACGTAATGGCTGCTGCCGGCGCTGATTACAAAACAGGCATGGACAGCCGCTATGAGACCGGGGAGGAGCTGGCGCCCGAAAAAGCCAATGATATTGTGCAGGACCTTACCTATGTGGCCATTCTCAAGGACTATGGCAAAGGTGCGGACAGGACCATTGACCGGCCGGCAGGCTACAACGCCTCTGAATTCAGCTGCAGCTGCGACGTAAGCGATCCCGCTACCTTTGACAGCCCGCAGAACAACTGTTATAAAATGATGCAGTACGGCCGCCTGCCGCGCAACAAGTACATGATCAACTGGCCCAAATGCGGGAATGACATTTACCTGAACCTGGTGGAAAACACGCCGGCCGAAAGAAAGGCTGCATTGCAGCAGGCTAAGCTTCACACCCTGCGTTTTGTGTATTACCTGCAAACGGAGCTGGGCTACAGGCACCTGGGCCTGGCAGATGATGAGTTTCCCACGGCCGACAAGCTGCCGATGATCCCCTACCACCGGGAGTCCCGGCGGCTGAAAGGGCTGGTAACCCTTACGCTGAACGAAGTAGCCCGCCCTTATGAAAGCAAGCTGCCTTTATACCGTACAGGCATTGCCGTAGGAGATTACCCGATAGATCATCATCATCTGAAAAATCCTTCCGCACCTGCCATTGATTTTGTGAAGATAAAGGTGCCTTCCTACAACGTGCCCATGGGCAGCCTTATTCCGCAGGGGGTGGATGGATTGATCGTTACAGAGAAAAGCATCAGCGTCACCAATATTGTGAACGGGGCCACCCGCCTGCAGCCTGTGGTTTTGCAGCTGGGGCAGGCTGCCGGCATAATGGCGGCGCTTTGCGTGCGCCGGCAGCAGCAGCCGGCGCAGCTATCCGTGCGCGAAGTGCAGCAGCAGTTGCTGGAAGCTAACGGGTACATCATGCCCTTTATAGACATTACGCCGGCCGATCCGCATTTTATAGCCGTGCAAAAGATCGGTGCTACCGGCATCCTCAAGGGCGTGGGCGTGCCTTACCGCTGGGCCAATCAAACCTGGTTCTACCCGCAGCAACTGGTGAGCGGGTATGAGCTGGTGCAGGGCCTGCGGCCGTACTATCCCGCATTGAATACCTACTGGTCTGCTTCGGGGGACAAGCTGATTATAACAGACTTTGCGGACATACTGGCAGTAACAGGCACCCGCATCACCGCATCACAGGTAAGCAGGGACCTGGAAAAGGCCGGCATCGGTCTTTCCGGCAACGGCAGTGATGCCCGGCTGAACAGGCTGGCGGTGGCGGTGCTGCTGGACAGCTACCTTCATCCTTTTGAAAAACCGATCACTATTTCAGGGAACCTGGAATAGCCTGTAATTAGTAACCACCATTTTATTAACCAAAGTAATTGTTTATGCAACAATTAAGGCATCTCTTTTTATCAGGCCACGTTATATGGTTGCTCCTATGCCTCCTTACGTGCCACTCGCTCTCCTTCGGCCAGACAAAAACGGTGACCGGCACCGTAACTGCTACCGACGGGCTGCCGCTTCCCGGCGCTTCCATTCTCATTAAAGGTACCAGCCAGGGCACCTCATCCGACGTGGATGGCAGGTTTTCCCTGCAGCTACCGTCGGATAAGGCAGTACTGGTGATCTCCATGATGGGATTCACGCCGCGTACCGTAGATGTAAGAGCCGGGGAACCGGTGAAGGTGACGCTGGAAAGAAGCCTCAAAGACCTGGATGAAGTAATGGTGGTGGCTTATGGCCGGCAGAAGAAAAGCAACGTGATCGGTTCTGTTGCGCAGATCAATGGCAGCGAGCTGAAAAAAGCGCCCACCATGAACATTACCAACATGCTGGGGGGCCGCCTGCCCGGCATCACCTCCCTGCAGCAGTCCGGCCGCCCAGGCGATGACAATGCCACCCTGCGTATCCGCGGTGTGGGCACCTATGGCGCTAACCAGGGCCCGCTGATCATTGTGGATAATGTGCAGCGCCAGTCCTTTGCCAACCTGGACCCCGAAGAAATTGAAAGCATTACGGTGCTGAAAGATGCGGTGTCCACTGCCGTATATGGTTTGCAGGCTGCCAACGGTATTATACTCGTTACTACCAAACGGGGCAAGAACCAGAAGCCGGTGATCACCTACGATGGCTCCATGACCTTCAATACCAATACCCGCTTTCCCCGGTTCCTGAACGGGCCGGATTACATGGAGTGGTATAACAGGGGAACGGATATGGATAACGACTATCTGGCGCATACCGGGGCCGATCCTGTACCCTACGTATACAGCCAGGAACAGATAGATGCCGTCAGGAACGGCACCAACACCAATCCCCTGCTGGGCAATACCGACTGGATCGGTGAGCTGCTGGGCAACACCAGCATGACGCAGCATCACAACATCAGTGTACGCGGCGGTACGGAGAAAGCGAAATACTTTGTATCCGGCGGTCTGCTGGACCAGGACGGGGTGGTGGAGAACACGAATTTCAAACGCTATAATGTGCGTTCCAACCTGGACGCTACCCTGAATGAGTACGTGTCAGTAGCGCTGGACCTGGGCCTGCGGCAGCAGCACACCAACACGCCCGGCATATCGCCCGATAATACGGCTTACCTCAACCCCTTTTACCAGGCGGTGCGTATGCTGCCCAACCTGCCGATGTATGCGCCCAACGGTTTGCCCGTAGCTTATCAGAGCAATGCCGGTTGGGTAAATCCTGTGGCCTCTGTACTGCAGTCCGGCTACCAGCGGGCACAGGCCAATATATTCCAGGGCAACCTTACCTTCCGCGTAAAAGTGCCCTGGGTAAAGGGCCTGGAGGCCAAGCTGCTTACCGCTTATGATAAAAGCAGCACGGAAAACAAAAGCTGGCTGACGCCATATACTGTAATGGGCCGCCGCCGTGATCAGGTAAGCGGGGACTATACCCCCATCAATACCTTGCCTGGCATTACCAAAACCACGCTGCGCCAGTCCTACAGCCAGTACAGCCGCCGGACCTTCCAGCCCAGCCTTACCTATAATACGGAGATCGGGGATCATAGCATCAGCGCATTGCTGCTGTATGAATGGTCGCAGCAGCAATCCAATGTCTTCTCTACAGGCGCCAGCAATTTTGCGCTGACAGACCTGCATGAGATTGACTACGGCAGCAAGGCCACTGAAGATCTTATAGCGCCCACCGGCTCCAGCAAGATAGACGATTCCAGGGCCGGCGCCGTAGCGCGTATCAACTACAGCTACAAGGACAAATACCTGCTGGAGCTGGCCAGCCGTTACGATGCTTCTGTCAACTTCCTGCCGGAGCACCGCTGGGAGCTGTTCCCTGCAGTAGGCGCCGGCTGGGTGATCAGCAAGGAACCCTTCTTTGACAAGCTTAGTAAAACGGTCAGCTACCTGAAAGTAAAGGGTTCTGTAGGACGTGTGGGCAATGACGTTACCAGCCGTTTTGCATACCTGCAGACCTTTGCTTTAACGGAAGACCCTGCGGTAGTGATTGGCGGCATCCCGGTGTCTGCCCTGTATACCAGCGCGCCGCCCAATGTGAACCTCCGCTGGGAAACATCCACGCAGAGCAACATAGGTTTTGAGTCCGTTTTCTTCAACGGCCTGCTGGGCTTTGATTTTGAATGGTTCTACAAGATCACCAAAGACATCCTGGACAGCCCGGGCACCCTGTTTCCCGCTTCGCTGGGCGGCTATGCGCCGGCCAGCCTGAACTACGGCATAGTGGACAACCGGGGTTTTGACCTGCAGCTGCGGCACCGCAATACCATCGGCAAGCTGCAGTACAATGTTACGGCCAACGTGAATTGGGCAAAGAACAAGATTATCCGGATGAATGAAAGCCCCGGCCTCCCCGAATGGCAGCGCCGGGTGGGCAGAAGCATCGGCGACAAGATAGGCTTTGTGGTGGATGGCATGTACCAGACCTGGGAAGAAGCTGCCAATGGCGCCTCTCCCAGCGGCGGAGTGATCGCACCGGGCTTTTTTAAATATAGGGACCTGAATGGCGACGGCCGCATCACCCGCACGGATGATATGACCTTTGTGGGCCGTAGCAACCTGCCGCAGCTGATGTATGGCCTGAACATAGACCTGCGCTATGGCGCTTTCGATTTCTCTGCCCTGTTCCAGGGTGCTGCACTGGCAAATGTAAGCCTGGCAGGCACTTATGAAGGTTCCAGCGGCACCAGCGGCATAGACGACAATACGCCCTTTACCAAAACCTTTTACGGCTACGGCAATGCCCCCTATTACCTGGTAGAGGATTCCTGGACGCCGGATAATCCCGGTGCAAAGTACCCGCGCCTTACCGCCTATAAAGCGCCGCTCTCCTCGCATAACGCCCACGCCAATTCAGGCTGGGTGCGGGATGGCTCCTACCTGCGCCTGAAATCCGTGCAGCTGGGGTATAGCGTGCCTGCAAGGCTGCTGAGCAGGATCAAGGTACAGCAGCTGCGCTTTTATGTGTCCGGCTTTAACCTCATTACCTGGGACAAGCTGAAATACATCGATCCTGAGATGCCGAACGTTAACAACGGCTTCTACCCGCAGCAGCGCATGTATTCAGGCGGCGTAACGCTTACTTTCTAAATCACAACACTGATCTTATGAACAAGGTAACTATCACCATAAAACACGCTTTACTGGCAGCAGGCATCGTGGTAGCCGCGTATGGCTGTAAAGTGGACATACAACCAACGGACCGCTATACGGAAACAGCCGTATGGAGCAATCCGGCCAATATGGAGCTTTATATCAACGGAATGTACAGCGAGTTCAGGACATTCCAGTTCGGCACTTTCCCCATTGGTTACAGCAATGCTACGGACGCGCTGAGCGATATCGAAAAATATACTTCCACCGTAGCCGGTAACGGCACTGTGAACATACTGGCCACAGATGCCTCCCGGGTGAATGCGGCCGGTCCCCAGCTGAACTACTGGTCTGCCGGTTACACCCGCATCCGCCGCCTCAACGAATTCCTGGACGGCCTGGCCAAATATGCCAAAGTAGATGAAGCCACCAAAGCGCAGTACGAGGCAGAAGCCCGCTTTATCCGGGGATACGTATACTTCTGGCTGGTAAAGCTGCATGGTAGCGTCATATTGCTCGATAATATCGAGCAGTATCTTACCAAGGAGCATGAACGTTCTTCTGAAGAGGACTGCTGGAAGTTCATTGCCGCGGATTTTGCTTTTGCAGCCGAGCACCTTCCCGAAGAGCGGGATGCCGCTCACACCGGCCGCGCCACCAAAGGCGCCGCCTATGGCATGCTGGCCCGCACCTGGCTGTACGCTGCCAGCATTGCGGAATATGACAAGAAGCAATTCAACCAGGACCCGCTCACCGGCGTAAGCGCCGCCAACGCACAAGCCTTTTACCAGAATGCGGAGAATGCCGCGCAGGCCGTAATGGACCTGGCGGCACAGGGCTATTACGGCCTGGAGACCGACTATGCTGCCATCTTCACCAACAGGAACACCAAAGAGGCCATTTTCAAGCTGGACTTTGTAGCACCACAGGTTACCCACAACTTTGACCTGGGCTTTGCACCTCCCGGCGATGCACCGGGCCAGTGCCTGGTATACGGCGTGCCTACCGCCGAGCTGGTGGATGAATATGAGATGAGCGATGGCAGCAAGTTCTCCTGGAGCGATCCCGCCATGGCGGCCAACCCCTACAGTAACCGGGAACCGCGGTTCTATGCCTCCATCCTGTACAACGGCGCCTCCTGGAAAGACCGCACTATCAATACCACTCCCGCTGACGCCACGGAAGGGTTTTCCGAATATGCCGTTACAACGGAGCCGCGCAAAACAGTAACGGGGTATTATATACGTAAAATGCTTGATCCTGCCAGTAATGATTTTGTAGTGAATAAAAGCACCCAGAGCTGGATAGAGCTGCGCTATGCCGAGATATTGCTGATAGCGGCAGAGGCCAGGACAAAGCTGAATGACATCAGCGGCGCACAGCAGGCGCTGAACCTGCTCCGTAACGAGCGCGGGCTGCCCAATACCACTGCTTCCACAGCCTCCACGCTGATGCAGGCCATAGAGCATGAGCGGATAGTGGAGCTGGCCTTTGAAGGCCACCGCTACTGGGATCTCCGCCGCTGGCGCAAGGCGCACATAGTGCTGAATGGCGTGCGCTTCACCGGCCACCGGGTTACGCCCACGGACGACGGGTTTAACTACGAGGTGGTGAACTGTGATAACGTGGACCGGCAGTTTACGCCGGCCCTGTATTACATACCTATTCCCGTATCGGAGCTGCAGAACAATCCTGCGCTGACCCAGATAAAAGGATGGTAGCGTTTACTAGTATCACACACAAAATATAATCTCATGAAACCGAGCATATATCATTCTATCCTCTTTATGGCAGCAGCAGTGGCTGCAGGCCTGTGGTCCTCCTGCCGCAAGGCCGACCCGGTGCTGCGCAAGGAGCAGAGCGCATTAAGCGATATTTATGTCACCATGGACGGCAAAGGCGGCGATCGCCTGTTTGATCCCCGCTACAGCGCCAGTAACGATACTATTTATTTTGATATTCCCTGGTACTATCCGGTGAATTCCGATAACGAAGTGGACCTTACCAGGTTGATCATCAGGGCCACCATCCCCACGGATGCCATCATGAGCCCGGCCCTGGGCGGTGTAATGGACCTGACGCAACCGCTGAAAATTGCGGTGACGGCCGGTAACGGCACCCGCTCTGAATACGTGATCGTTGCCAGGAAGGTAGGGGACAAGTCCATTACCAGCGCCAGTATCACTTTTACGGCAGATGGCGCTCCGCAGGAAGTGGAGGGCGTAATACAGGACGATGCCGTGCTGTTCTACGTGCTGCCCGGCACCGATGTGTCCGGCGCTACGTTTACGTACGAGATCAACAAGCATTCTGCCGGCTCCATTGCCAGTGGTACTGCCATTGATCTTTCCCGGGACCAGCCTTTTACCGTTACCGGTGTGGACGGGGTTGCCAAAACCTATACCCTGCGCGCGCTGGAGCCGCAAAAGCTGGACTATGGCGTGGGCATCAGCCGCAAGCTGTGGACCAAGACGGGCGCTGACCTCTCTTTTACTGCCAATATGGAAACCTGCATTGCTGTAAGCGGCGACAACCTGGTGCTGGTGCGCAGGACCAACCCTTCCAGATACAGCGTATACAACCGCTTTACCGGCGCTTATACCGGCGAAATGTACAATCCCATCTCCGGCCTGTCATTCCAGCTGGTGAGCGATACCATGGGCAAGCTGCTGGCCGCTTCCTGGGCGCCCAAGAACGCCCGCTTCATTTTGTATAAATACAATAACGTAGCCGATGCCAGCCCGGTGAAGCTAGTGGACTGGGTGAACTCCAATCCCGCCGGTATTACCGGCGACGGCGGTGTGGGCCGCCGGGTGAACATTTATGGCGACCTGGATAAAGACGCCGTGATCATGGCGCCGGCCGGGCAGTCCACCATCATTTACAAATGGCGGATCGTAAACGGCGCGCTGGTCAGCAATGAGCCGGAAGTAATGAACTACCAGTCCATTGCCGGCAATGCCAGCACCTACATGGGGTACTATGCAGAGGCGCAGCCCATATCCGCCGCACCCAATACCGATTATTTCCTGAACTACCAGTTTGAAGTGGCCCTGGTGAACGGCGCTACCAACACCCGGACGGCAGCGCTTACGCTGGACCCGGATGTGGTGTTCACCATGCCTACTGCGTATGGCACATTCAATAATGCCAGTTACCTGGCCATTGTAAAATACCTGGAGACCTATGATCTCAACAAGGTGCAGATGGCGCTGTTTGATGTAACCAGCACTTCCAGGATCAACCTGCCGCCTTCAGATCCGGGCTATGCGTCCTTCAATGTATTTACTTCGGACCTGTTTACCGGTACTGCCAATGCCAATGGCACGGCAGATATCTGCATTGGCTACAGCAACAACAAGGAACGGATGCAGGTATACACGCTGCTGACCAACGGCGGTATCATGGCCCATGAGTTTACCAATTATGCTCCCTGATATTTTTAAAGCGTACAACCATGAATAAAAGCATTCTGATATACCTGTTATCCGGCGGCCTGCTGATGTGGGCTGCCTGTAAAAAGTCCGGCACGCCGCAGCCCGCACCGGCTCCGCCGGAAGACAGCAGCGGTGTGATAACGCCGGGCAGGAACGTGCTGGTGTGGGTGGATGCCCGCTCCAATGTTTTCGGTACCTATGGCCGGCTGAATGACACCAACGAGATAAAGAAAGTGCTGGACACCTTGAAGGAAACAGGCGTTACCGGCCTGGTGATAGATATTAAGGGCACTGCCGGCTACACCATGTACCCCAGCGCTTATGCCACCCAGGCCACGGAAATGGACGGCAAATCCCTGCCGGCCGGCCTGGACTATGCAGGATACATGATCCGTGAGGCCAGGAAAAGGTCTTTCAAGGTGTATGCCTCTATCGTCACTTTCGTGGAAGGAGATGGCAACCGGGGCATCGGGAAAGTATTTGACGATCCCGCTTTCAGGAGCCAGTATGAGAGCATTGTGTGTGATGTGAACGGTAACCGTGTGCCTGTAACCTCTACCGGCCGCAATGCATTTGTGAATCCGGCCCGCCCCGAAATACAGGAAAGGGCCCTGAACATTATCAGGGAGATCGTTACGAAATATGATATTGATGGCCTGCTGCTGGACTATGCCCGCTACACCAGCATAGACGCTGATTTCTCCGACTTCAGCAAACAGCAGTTCATTGATTTCCTGGAAGAAAAGTATAATGACAATGATGCGGCGAGTATGAGCTTTCCCACGGATATTGTAACCTCCTGGAAAACCAGCAGCGGCAAGGTGGTGCCGGCCACTACCGGCAAATACTATAAAAAATGGCTGCTGTACAGGGCCGGTGTGCTGCGCAGCTTTTTTGAAAAAGCGCGTGCGGCCGTTAAGAGCGTGAAGCCGGCAGTGGAGTTTGGCGCATATGTGGGCGCCTGGTATGTAACCTACTATGAAGTAGGGGTGAACTGGGCCAGCCAGGACTATGACCCGTTCAATGACCAGCAGATACGTTTTGACTGGGCCTACCCGGGTTACAACGAAACGGGTTACGCGGAGCAGCTGGATGTATTGCTCACGGGCAACTATTTTACACAGATACTGCTGTCTGAAAATCCCGCCACGGCCAGCCTGCAATACCACTGGTGGAGCGTGGAAGGATCTATTAGAGGCACCCGCTACATTACCCGAGACAAGATGCCTTTGTACGGCAGCATAGATATGGGCAATGTAGACTGGCCCAATAAAGGGGAGATCACAAGAGCGATCAAATATATCATGGCCAACACCACCGGCGGTATCATGCTGTTTGACCTGGTGCATATTTATGCGCCGCAGTACAACCGCCTGAAGCAGCCCCTGTGGGATGCCGTGAAGGAAGGCATAAAACAGTAACATGCAGCAGCGCAATATCAGTCTGGATGCATTGAGGGGGCTGGCTATACTGGCCATGGTGCTGAGCAGCAGCATTGCCTTTGGCATACTGCCGGCCTGGATGTACCATGCCCAGGAACCACCGCCCGCGCATGCCTTTATGCCGCAGCTGCCGGGCATTACCTGGGTAGACCTGGTATTCCCCTTCTTCCTGTTCAGCATGGGTGCTGCCATACCGCTGGCCCTGCACCGGAAGGCAAAGGAGGGAGCGGGCCTGCTGTCCGTACTGTCTATTGCAGCCAGGCGTTATGCGCTGCTGGCGTTCTTTGCGCTCTTTACCTGGCACGCCAGGAATATTGCTTTGGCAAAGGATCTGGAACCTACAACCTGCCTGTTGCAGGTGGCCGCGTTTGTACTGCTGTGCTTTCAGCTGTACAGACCGGCCGGCCCGCAGCACAGCGCATCCCGGATGGCGGTAAAGGTGGCAGCATTCCTGCTGGCCGCTGTAATGCTCTACCTGCTGCCGTTCAAAGGCGGCAAAGGATTTTCTTTGTACAACAGCGACATTATCCTGCTGGTGCTGGCCAACATGGCTTTTTTCGGCACCATTGTATGGTGGTATACCCGGCATCATGCCTGGTGGCGGCTGGGCATACTGCCTTTTGTAATGGCGGTGTTGCTGGCTTCAAAAGAGCCGGGCTCCTGGACGGCCAGCCTTTTTCAATGGTCACCGCTGCCCTGGCTGTATAAATTCTACTATTTAAAATACTTGTTCATCCTGGTGCCCGGTACCCTGTCGGGCGAGTGGCTATTGCAGTACAACAGCCTTACTGGTGCTGCCGCGGAAAATGCGGCTCCCCGCCGTATGGGGCGTATCGCCGCATTGGCCCTTGCAGTGATCGTCACGAATGTGATATGCCTGTTTGGGCGACATTTGTTAAGCAATCTTGCACTGAGTGTTGTATTTTGTTGTGGCTTATACCTGGAGGTCAGAAAAGTAGCGCATCCCCGCGGCGCCCTGCTGCTACGGTTTTTACAGGCAGGGACCTACCTGTTGCTGCTGGGGCTTTTCTTTGAAGGGTACGAGGGGGGCATAAAAAAAGATCCGTCCACTTTCAGTTACTACCTGGTGACCGGCGGCCTGGCATTTTTCATGCTAACGGCCTTTTACTGCTGGCAGCTGACCGGCGTTGGCACTGCTATCCTGCGTTACCTAAGCCTGAATGGCAGAAATCCCATGGTGGCCTATGTAACCGGCAACCTGCTGCTGCTACCCTTGCTGCGCCTGAGCGACGGTATGTCCCTGTATAGCGATATGCAGCAGCATGTGTTCACCGGTTTTTTAAGCGGGGTACTGTTTACTGCTATAGTGTCCGGGGTAACGGTCTTTTTTACCAAAAGGGGGTGGATGTGGAAAACATAAGGGTTTGTTGTATGAAACGGATACTGACAGGAGTTTTGCTGCTGCTATCTGCCGGCTGCTTGCAGGCGCAGCAGGTAGACAGCAGCTATCATAATTATCTGTATGACAGCCGGGTGGCCTATTTCCGGCAGTTGCCTGCAGTAAAGGAAGCGATTGTTTTCTGGGGCGACAGTATTACTCATTGGGGCGACTGGGCAGAGCTGCTGGGTTTTGGAAAAGTACTGAACAGGGGTATTGCAGGCGATAATACCTATGGCCTGAAAGCCCGGCTGGATGAAGTGCTGCGGCACCAGCCCCGTAAACTGTTCATACTGATCGGCACCAATGATATCAATAAAAAGATACCGCTGGGCTATATCGTTGCCAACTACGGCCGTATGATCCGGCAGCTGAAGGCGCACTCGCCCGCCACGGCGGTATATGTGCAAAGCGTGTTCCCGATCAATGACCAGCTGATAGGGCGGCAGTATTATACCGGCACCAATGAGCAGATTGCTGCGCTCAATAAAGCATTGCGGCAAATGGCTGAAGCGGAGCAGGTAACCTACGTGGACGTATACAGCTGTTTGCTGGATGCAGATCAGCAGCTGGATGCCCGCTATACCTACGACGGACTGCACCTGAGCGGAAAGGGCTACCTGGCCTGGGTGCAATGCCTGCGGCAGCAGCGCTTACTGTAACCTGTTTAAAATATTATCATGAATCTAGCTACCATAGACATCCTCATCATTCTTGCCTACCTGGTCATCATTATCGGCCTGGGCTTCTGGATATCCAAAAAAGCTTCCGGCAACATACAGTCCTATTTCCTGGGCGATAACAACATTAAATGGTACTGGCTTGGCTTCAGTAACAGCAGCGGCATGTTTGATGTAAGTGGTACCGCCTTTTATGTGTCGCTTTTATTTATCTATGGTTTCAAAGCTGCATGGCTGCCCTGGCTCTGGCCCATCTGGAACCAGATATTCGTGATGGTGTTCCTGGCTATCTGGATACGCCGCAGCAATGCCATGACCGGTGCGGACTGGATCATCAAACGTTTCGGGGATGATAAAGGCGGCCGGCTGGCGCACATGATCGTAGTGATATTTGCGGTGGTGAGCGTGATCGGCTTTATCGGCTATGTGTTTGTGGGCATCGGGAAGTTTGCCGCCAACATGCTGCCCTGGGACCTGTCCAATGCGCTGTTCACCAGCCATCAGACCTATGCGCTGATCATTGTGACCCTTACCACCCTGTATACGGTAAAGGGCGGCATGTACAGCGTGGTGGCTACCGAAGTGCTGCAATACGGCATACTGGTGATCAGCTGCATACTGGTAGTGATATTTGCGGTAAAAGGCGTGGATTATGACAGCCTGCACCAGCGTCTGCCGAAGGGGTGGACCTCCTTCTGGCCGGAGTGGAAGCTCAATATCGGCTGGGACGGCACTTTCCCGCAAGCGAACCGCAAAATAGCTGAAGACGGCTTCACCTGGTTTGGCGCCCTGGTGCTGATGATGATCGGGAAGGGCATATTTGCCAGCCTGGCCGGCCCTGTGCCAGGCTTTGACATGCAGCGTATCCTGAGCGCCCGCCGGCCCTGGGAAGCGGCCAAGCTTTCCGGCTTTACCAACCTGGTGCTGTACATACCGCTGTTCATGATGGTGGGCGCTTTAACCCTGATCGGCTTCAACGCCTTTATGCCGGTGCTGCAGGAGCAGTCCCGCCCCGATTTTGAGGCCATCCTGAGCCAGGTGGTAGGCCATTACCTGCCGGCCGGTATACGCGGCATTGTGCTGGCAGGGCTGCTGGCCTCTTTCATGAGCGCTTTCTCCGCCTTTGTGAACGCGGCCCCCGCTTACCTGGTGAATGATTTTTATAAAAAATATTTCAGGACCGATGCGCCGCCCCGGCACTATGTAAAATGCAGTTACCTGGTGTCTGTAAGCATTATTGCCGTAGGCTGCTTTTTCGGCCTGTTTGCAGATTCGCTCAGCTCACTCACCATCTGGATATCCTCCGCTTTATACGGGGGCTATGCCGCTTCAAACGTATTGAAATGGGTGTGGTGGCGTTTTAACGGTTACGGCTACTTTGCCGGCATGCTGGCGGGCCTGGTGTCAGCCACCTTTGTGCCCCAGCTGATGGCGTGGATGAGCAGCCATTATTTCATAGCCTACCAGGACCTTTTTGGCAGCGGTATCGGTACGCTGATCTCGTTCTTTATCATCCTGGTGCTGTCCATGTCGGCCAGCATTATCGGCTGCCTGCTAACGCCGCCGCCTGCCCGGGAAACACTGGAAACATTCTATGCCAATACCCGCCCATGGGGCTGGTGGCGGCCGGTACTGCAGCTGGTGCAGCAGTCTGACCCGGCTTTTGTACCCAACCGCCAGTTCAAATGGGATCTGCTGAACGTGCTGGTAGGCATCTGCTGGCAGATGAGCATGGTGATCATGCCCGTGTATTTTGTGTTCGGGTATATTGATAAAGGCTGTATGGCCGCCGGCGTATGGATCGTTTGCATGGTCGTGCTGAAGTTCACCTGGTACGACCGCCTGAAGATCACTGCCGTATAAAGGGAAAAATACAGATTGATATATGAAGCATGTATGCGCACGCCTGGCCCTTTGCGGCAGTATCTGCATAGGGCTGGCCAATATGGCTGCTGCACAGAAAATAGACAGCAGCTATGCCAATACCTATTACCAGGGAAGAATGGAGCTGTTCAACACCCTGCCGCCGCAAAAGAACGCTATTGTGTTCCTGGGCAACAGCATTACAGAGCGTGGCGCCTGGGGCGAGCTGCTGCCCGGCGTAAAGGTAATGAACCGCGGCATTGGCGGCGATAACACGTTCGGCGTGCTGGCCCGCCTGGAGGGCGTGGTGGCCGCCTCGCCCCACAAGCTGTTCCTCCTCATCGGCATCAATGACCTGAGCAGGGGCCTGCCCAAAGCCGTGATACTCCGGAATTACGAGCGTATCATCAGCTATATCCGCAGGCATTCGCCCAAAACAAAAATTTACGTGCAAAGCGTATTACCTTTGAACGAGCCGCTGACCAAAGCGCCTTACCTGAAAAATAAAAAGGACAGTATCCTGCAGCTGAATGCAGGTATAAGGCAGATTGCAGACAAATACCGCCTGCCCTACCTCAACCTGCACGAGGTGTTTGCAGATGATAATGGCGATCTGAAGGCGGAGCTGACAGCAGACGGTATACACCTGAAGCCGGCCGGGTACGTGGTATGGGTAGCCTACCTGAAAGCGCACAGGTACCTGTAACGGCTGTATAAAAGGTAAAAAACGCAAGCGTTATGAATAAAATGAAATGGTACCTTCCCCTGGCATGGGCATTGTTATGGCTGCCGTCGGGCCTCTATGGCCAGCAGCCGGTACGCACCGTATATGCTGTGAAAGATGTGGATACTTTATGGTTCGATCACTACCGGCCGCAAGGCAAGGCCAATGGCATATCCGTGCTGTTTGTGCACGGCGGCGGCTTTACCGGCGGCGATCCTGCAAACCAGTCGCCTTTTGCGGAAGGACTGGCCCAAATGGGGTATAACATATTTGTGATCAAGTACCGCTTGTACCTGGCCGGCAAAAGCTTTGGCTGCAACACGGTTGTGCCTGAAAAGCTGAAGGCTATCCGCCTGGCCGTGGAAGATGCCCGGGATGCTACTACCTACCTGTGCAGGCATGCTGCAGCGCTACACGTAGATACGTCCAGGTTATTCATAGCAGGCAGCAGCGCCGGCGCGGAAACCGTGCTGAACCTGGTGTTCAATCCCTTTGTAAATAAAAAGGATGCATCGTACCGGCCCTTTCATTATGCAGGCGTTATGTCCTTTGCGGGTGCGGTGCTGGACATGAACCGGGTATATGACCATTCACCGGTTCCGTTACTGCTGATGCACGGCACCAATGATCAGCTGGTGCCTTATGCCACAGCTGCCCATCACTATTGCAATGCAAAGGCTGCCGGCTGGGTAATGATGTCCGGCTCCTACACCCTGTTTGCCGACATGCAGAAAAAACGCTGGCCCGTCACCCTTTACACCTATGAAGGGAAGGGGCACGAGGTGAGCAGCTACATGTTCAGGAAGTTCAGGGAAATGGACGCTTTCATACAGAACGCCGTACAGGGAAAAGAGCAGGCGCCGGTGCACATCGTGGAAAGGCAGGGAAGCGTGGCCGGCGTGCTGCAATATGATAGCGCTTATAACAATACCTATTACCGGCAGAAGGTGTCACAATATCGGCTGATACGCGATACCGAAACAGGGGAGATCATTTTCCTGGGCGACAGCATCACCGATATCGCGGAATGGGCGGACCTGTTCAAGAGCAGCAAAATGAAGAACATGGGTATCAGCGGCGACAAAACATTCGGGGTACTGGCCCGCCTGGAGGAGGTGATCCGCCGCAAGCCGGCCAAGGTATTCATTATGATCGGTATTAACGATATGGCTGCCGGTGTGCCGGCCAGCGTGATCAAAGCAAACTATGCCGCCATTGTCAAACGGCTCAGGGCAGCCCTGCCGCAAACCGGTATTTATATACAAAGCCTGCTGCCCACCAATGATACCTTCACGGAATTTCCGCGGCACCAGCACAAGGAAGCCCATATACAGGCGGTGAACAGCTTCCTGCAACAGCTGGCAAAAGAACAGCAATGCACCTACGTAGACCTGCACTCCGCCATGCTGGACAGCGAAGGCCGGCTGGACAGGCAGTATACCAACGACGGGCTGCACCTCACCGGCGAAGGGTACATGGTATGGAAAAAGATATTACAGGATAAAAAATTATTGTAAGGCATTATGAAGATCACAGGCACCTTCCTGGACGAGATCAGTCACGACATTCCCCACCAGAACTGGGGCGCTGCGGAGTGGCGCAGGGATTTTGAGTACATGAAAGCCATCGGCATTGATACCGTTATCCTGATACGCAGCGGCTACCGGCGCTTTATTACCTATCCTTCCGCTTACCTGGTGCGGGAGCACGGGTGCTATACGCCGCCGGCAGACCTGGTGGAGCTGTTCCTGCAGCTGGCGGATGAGCTGGACATGCAGTTCTACTTTGGCCTGTACGACAGCGGCAAATACTGGGACACCGGCAATATGCAGCATGAAATAGACAGCAACCGCTTTGTGATAGAGGAAGTATGGCAGCGCTACGGGCATCACAAAAGCTTCCGGGGCTGGTACCTGAGCATGGAGATCAGCCGTAAGACCAAAGGCGCAACAGACGCTTTCCGCACCCTGGGGCTGCAATGCAAGCAGGTGAGCAACGGGCTGCCCACGCTCATCTCTCCCTGGATAGACGGGAAGAAAGCCGTCATGGCCGCTTCTGCCTCACTGACCAAGGAAGCGGCCGTTTCGCTGAAAGAGCATGAGCAGGAATGGAGCGAGATATTTGAAGGGGTGAGCGGAGCGGTGGATGCAGTGGCTTTCCAGGACGGGCACATTGATTACCACGAGCTGGATGATTTCATTGCCGTTAACAAGGTGATGGCAGACCGCTTTGGCCTGCAATGCTGGACCAATGCGGAAAGCTTTGACCGGGACATGCCCATCAAGTTCCTGCCCATCAAGTTTGAAAAGCTGCGGCTGAAGCTGGAAGCAGCGCGCAGGGCCGGGTACGACAAGGCCATTACATTCGAGTTCTCCCATTTTATGAGCCCCCAGTCCGCATACCTGCAGGCGGGGCATTTGTATAACCGGTACAGGGAGTATATCAGGGAGTTGTAATAACCCGACTCCCACGCCAAAATTTCCAGGCCGCTATTGTTTTTTAAAAAATAATTGTAGTTTTGACAATAAATGTAAACGTTTTCATAAAAAGTTCCACGAAATGATCTGCCGGTGAAAACTGCTAAAAACGTAGTCAGCCTGAAAACCGTTGCCAGTCTTGCGGGTGTTTCAATAGCCACTGTATCCAGGGTATTGAACGGCGATCCCGTGGTAAAGGACGAGACCCGGCTGGCCGTGCAGAAAGCCATTAAAACCTCCGGCTACCATCCCAACCGGGTGGCGCAACGCCTGCGCGCTACCCACCGTTCCAAGAAGCTGATAGGGCTGCTGATACCGGATATCCAGAACCCGTTCTATGTAGATGTGATCAGGGGCATTGAGGAATACGCATATGACCATGGATCGGCAGTGGTAATAGGCAACTTTTCGCAGGACCCTAAAAAGGAAAAACTGTATATAGATATCCTCCGCTCGGAATCTGTGGACGGGTTTATTGTAGCGCCTTCCGACGGGAGGGACCAGCACGTGGAGGAGCTGATCCAGGAAGGGAATGCCGTGGTGTGCATTGACAGGGGCCTTACCAATCGCAGTGTGGATGTGGTGAAATCGGATAATGAAACGGGGGCCTTCCATGCGGTGGAGCATCTTATAAAGCTGGGGCACCGGCGTATTGCGCATATTACCGGCGATCCTGCCATTCCCACTACCCGGGAGCGTATCAGCGGGTATATGGCGGCGCATCAGCAATATGGCTTGCCGGTAGATAACAATATCATAAGAGGCCGGCAATCCGATTTTATCAGCGGCGTGGCGCTTACCAGGGAGATACTGGACCTCCCGGACCGCCCCACGGCCATTTTTACGGCCAATAACCTGCTTACGCTGGGCGCGCTGGAGGCCATCCATGCAAGGGGATTGAAGATACCGGCGGAAATAGCGGTAGTAGGCTTTGACGATGTGTATTGGGCCACTTCCCTGAACCCGCCGTTAACAGCCGTGCGGCAGCATGGCCTGGAAATAGGGCAACGGGCCATAGAGCTGCTGTACCAGCGGATACAGCACCCCGCGCGGCTGCCGGCAAATGTGATCGTTAAAACAGAGCTGATGGTCCGCAGATCGTGCGGGTCCAGGCCGCCAGGGGAGGAGTAACCGTTTTTTGACCGGGAAATGTAAACGTTTTCATAAAAGATGAGCATGATTACCAATAATATAACCTTGATCCATCCGGGAAAGCTGGTGTTCGGGGCCAACAGCTTTCACCAGTTTATGGAGGATTACAGCGCGCTGGGATGGCAGCGGCTGTTCATTGTTTCCATTCCTCCCGTGATAGCGCAGATCAGTGAAAAGCTGGACCTCCTCCGGCAAAAGGGCATTGCCATTGCCATAGATGACAGCATAGCGGGAGAGCCCTCCTTTGATGATTTTGAGCGGCTGCTGGCAATGGCCAGGGCCTTCGGTGCAGACAGTGTGGTGGGCATAGGAGGAGGCAGCGTGCTGGATACGGCCAAGCTGGTAGCCGCACAGATCAGGAATACGCAAAGCACGGCAGAAGTAATGGGCATCCGTAATCTAAAGGAGCGTGCTACCTACCTGGCCTGCATTCCCACTACCTCCGGCACTGGCAGCGAGGTATCGCCCAATGCCATATTCGTGGACAGCAATGGCGCCAAAATAGGCGTGATCAGCCCCTTCCTGGTGCCGGACGCCGCTTATGTAGACCCTGCCTTAACGCTGAGCGTGCCTGCATCCGTTACCGCTTCTACCGGGATAGATGCACTGGCGCATTGCCTGGAGGCTTACACGAATAACTTTGCCCATCCTGTAGTGGACCTGTTTGCACTGGAGGGCGTGCGGCTGGTTGCCCGGTACCTTCGCCGCGCCTGCAGGAACGGGAGCGATATGGAAGCCAGGGCGCAGGTGGCCCTGGGCAGCATGTACGGCGGTATGTGTCTGGGACCGGTGAATACGGCGGCGGTGCATGCCTTGTCGTACCCCCTGGGCGTATCCTATCATGTACCGCATGGATTGTCTGTTGCATTACTGCTGCCCTACGTTATGGAATTTAACCTGCCTGCCGCCCCGGAACGTCACGCACAGGTAGCGCTGGCGCTGGGCGCCGCACCGGGCAGCACGGATTGGGACACTGCCCGGGCTGGAATAGCAGAGGTCAGAAAGCTGCTCCGTGATTGCGGGCTGCCGGCTTCCCTGGAAGCATTGAACATACCATATGAAGGCATTGCAAAAATGGCGGAAGATGCCCTGAAAGTGCAACGGCTGCTGAAAAACAATGTGAGGCCCGTAACGCAAAAGGATGCGGAAGATATTTACCGGGCTGCCTTTAACAAGATATCAGTATGAATACGCCAAAAAGATACAGTGGGGTAGTAGTGCCCATGATGACGCCGTTCACCGCGCAGCATACAGTAGATGCAGCAGCTGTAAAGCAACTGGTGGACCACCTGGTAAAAGGGAAAGCGCACCCCTTTATACTGGGCACCACCGGGGAGGTGGCCTCCATTCCCCGGCAGGAGAAAAAACGCCTGGTGGAAGCAACCGTAAAAGCCGTGGCGGGCCGTAGTATAGTATACGCGGGCATTTCAGGCAACAGCCTGCAGGAATCCGTAGCAGACGGGAAACTGTACCACGACCTGGGCGCCAGCGTACTGGTGGCCACCATGCCCTCTTACTACCCGGTAATGCCGGAGCAGATGCTGCGGTATTTTGAAGCGCTGGCAGCGCAGCTGCCCTGCCCCCTGATCATATACAATATTCCCGCTACCACGCATTTGTCCATACCGCTGGAAGTAGTGGACCAGCTCAGCGCCCACCCGAACATAGCCGGTTTCAAGGATTCGGAAAGAGGTGAGGAACGTATAACCACCGCTGTTAGTTTGTGGAAGGACCGGGCTGATTTTTCCTACCTGCTGGGATGGGCATTAAAATCACAGTTTGCGCTGGAACAGGGCGCAGACGGCATTGTGCCCAGCAGCGGCAACCTGGCCCCCGTGGTATACCAGGCCATCTATGAAGCGGCAAGGGCCGGCAACAGCGCTGCTGCTGCCCGTGCACAGCAGAAAGGGGACCGTATTTCCGAAATGTACCAGAAGAACCGCCTGCTGGGCCAGTCGCTGGCAGCTTTCAAAGCCATGTTATCTGCCTATGGCCTGTGCGGGCCGGAGGTATTGCCGCCTTTATACCGGCTGCCTGCAGCGGAGGAACAACAGTTAATACAGGAGGTGTGCACCGTGTTTGGCAACCTTGACAAGATAAACAGCCTGGATCATGCATAACAGTAAACCCGTTATAGGCATTACCATGGGCGACCCGGCCAGCATAGGGCCGGAGATCGCTGTAAAAGCCTTATTGAATGAAAAGGTGCACGCCATCTGCCACCCTTTGCTGGTGGGCGATGCAGTCGTGTTCCGCCACATTGTTCAGCACCTGGGCCTGGAAGCCGGTGTGCGCGCCGTACAGCAGGTGAGCGAAGCCGCCTTTCAGCCCGGCGTCATTGATGTAATAGACCTGGGCGATGTAAATATGGCGGAGCTGAAGTTTGGCGAGATATCCGCCATGGCCGGCAACGCTGCTTTTGAGGCCGTGCGCAAGGTAATAGACATGGCCATGGCCGGCGAGATAGACGCTACCGTTACTGGCCCTATCAATAAAAAATCCATCAACGAAGCCGGCCACCATTTTGCCGGGCATACGGAAATATATGCGCATTATACCGGCACAAAGAAGTACGCCATGCTGCTGGTAGAGGAGCATCTGAAGGTGATCCATGTGTCTACGCACGTTTCCCTGCGCCAGGCCTGCGACCTGGTAAAGAAAGACCGTATCCTGGAAGTAACGGAGCTGCTGCACAACGGGCTGGTGCAGCTGAATGAAAAGAACCTGAAGATAGGCATTGCAGGGCTGAACCCCCATGCGGGCGATGCCGGCCTGTTTGGAACGGAAGACGATATGGAAATACTGCCGGCAGTGGAAGAGGCTCGGCGCAGGGGATATGAGGTAGATGGCCCGGTGCCGCCGGATACCCTGTTTGCCAAAGCAGCTACTGGCTACTACGGTGGCATTGTAGCCATGTATCACGACCAGGGGCATATCCCCTTCAAGCTGTCGGGTTTTAAATGGAATGCCGAGAAGCAGCAGATGGACAGCGTAAAGGGCGTGAACATCACCATGGGCCTGCCCATCATCAGAACATCAGTGGATCATGGTACCGCTTTCGAGATCGCCGGCAAAGGGATTGCCAGCGCCGATGCCATGGTGCTGGCCATTGAGTCTGCAGTGCAGTTATCTAAAAACAGGAGAAAGCAATGATCGTAGTAATAGCGGATGACCTGACCGGCGCGGCGGAACTGGGCGGATTAGGGCGCCGGTACGGATTGGCAACAGAGATCACCACCAGCCTGACCCCTGTGTCAGCGGCGGACCTGCTGATCATTGCCACTGATACCCGCTCACTGTCAAAAGAGCAGGCGCAGGCAGTGGTGCAGGAAGTGAGCGCCGGCCTGGAGCAACTGCAACCCAGGCTGGTATTTAAAAAAATAGATTCGGTGCTGCGGGGGCATGTGCTGGCGGAGATCCAGGTGCAGCAAGCGCAGCTGCAGCTGGAAAGGGCATTGATCGTACCGGCCAACCCGCAGCTGGGAAGAACAGTAGTAGACGGTACCTACCTGCTGCATGGCCGGCCCCTGCACCTGAGCAGCTTTTCGCAGGACCCGGAATTCCCGGTCCGCTCTTCCCGGGTGCCGCATATGCTGTGTGCAGGAGAAGGGGATATCCATGTGTTGAAAACGCATGAAACGATGCCCGAAGCAGGCATTATTGTAGGCGAGGTGAAAGATGCCGCCGACCTGGCCGCCTGGAGCAGCCGCATAGATAACGGTACACTGGTGGCCGGCGCCGCAGGATTCTTTGCAGCCATACTGGAATCGCTGGGCATCCGGCCGGTATCCGCCGCAGGCAATGCAGCGGCCCTGCAAGCGCCGGCATTCATGATCTGCGGGAGCGCTTTCCATAAAAGCCGCTCCTTTATAAAGGAAATGGAACAGGCAGGGTTCCCCGTAAGCTATATGCCGGCAGCAGTACTGGCAGGTGATGGTCCTTTGTTCAGGCAGTGGATGAACGAGGTCCTGCTTCACCTGGAGCGAACCGGGAAAGCAGGCATTGCTGTGCATCCTGATATAAAAGACAATGAGGCAGATGCATTGGTTGTAAGAACGGTGATGGCGGAAGCAGCCGCCTGCATTGCAGGTGAGGCACGCCTGAACGAGCTGTTGGTGGAAGGAGGCGCCACTGCCGCTGCCGTGATACGCAGGCTGGATATTGAGACCTTTTACCCGGTAGCGGAACTGGCGCCGGGTGTAACACGCATGCGTGTAAAGGGACGGCAGGGGCTGTTCCTCACGCTGAAACCAGGCAGCTATGAATGGCCGCCGTTCTACCTGCAGGCAAAGCAGGCGGAAGATTCCTGAAAAGCTGATTATTGAATTCCATTAATGCAATAAGCATGAACACGTCATTGCATTTCATTGACCACGTTATTATCATTCTCTTACTGGCTGCCACCATCTCTTTCGGGTTTGTGTTCGCCAAAAGGCAGAAGACCAGCCAGGGCTATTTCCTGGCAAAAGGAAAGATACCTGCCTGGGCCCTGGGCATGTCCCTGCTGGCCACGCTTATCAGCAGCGTTACCTTCCTGGCCTACCCCGGCACCGGCTATTCTTCCAACTGGATATTGCTGGTGCAGGGGCTGATGGTGCCCCTGGTGCTGCTGGGTGTGATATGGTTCATAGTGCCGCTTTACAGGAAGGTGATCCGCTTAAGCACCTACGAATATTTTGAAAGACGGTTCGGGCCTTTTGCCCGGTATTACAGCTCCCTGGCATTTGTGCTGCGGCAGTTCTCCGGCATGGGCACGGTATTTTTCCTGCTGGCAGTAGCCCTGCACAGCATTATGGGCGGCAATACCGTGGTGATCATCCTGGTCGTTGGCTTCATCATTATTGCCGTAAACCTGATGGGCGGTATTGAAGCCGTGATATGGCTGGATGTGTTCCAGGGCTTCATGCTGTTTATCAGCGGCATTATCTGTATCGCTGTGTTGCTGTTCTCCGTAAAAGGCGGCTTGCCGGAAGTATGGAAAGTGGCCTCTGCCAATGGCAGAACAGGTTTTGGGCCCTACGACGCCAGCCTTACGCAGCTTACCTTCTGGGTAATGGCGATCAACGGCATTTTTTATGCCGTTCAGAAATACGGCACCGATCAAACGGTGGTGCAGCGGTACCTGACCGCCCGTACCGATAAGGCAGCTATCAAGGCGTCCCTGATGGGCATCCTGCTAACGGTGCCGGTATGGACGCTTTTCATGTTCATTGGTACAGCGCTGTTCGTGTTCTACAGGCAGCATCCATTGCCGGCAGACATACGGGCGGATGGCGTGTTCCCCTATTTCATCATGACCCGCCTGCCGCCTGGCATTGTAGGTATTATCATTGCCGCCATGATCTCTGCCGCTATCTGCAGCCTGAGCGCAGACCTCAACTCCCTGGCTGCAGTAGGAGTGGAGGACTACTACAAAAAGGCAAGGCCGGGGAGGTCGGATAAGGAATATCTCCGGGCCGGCAAAGCATTGGGAGTGATCTCCGGGCTCATCGCCATTCTGATTGCCCTGTGCTACATCCACGCCGGCAATGAAGGCGTGCTGGGCATTGTTTTTACATTATATGCCATTTTCTCGGGCGGTATCGTTGGCATATTCCTGTTAGGCCTGCTGAGCGCCAGGGCCAATAACCAGGGCATTACCATTGCCATTATTGTGTGCATACTGTTCACCGCCTATGCCTTCCTGACTTCTACCGCTATTGGCCTGGGAGATGATAAAACGTTGCTGCTGGACCTGGGGCCGTACAATTTTACGCATCACAAGCTCATGCTGGGAGTTTACAGCCATCTGATAGTAATAGGCGTAGGCTATGTAGCCAGCCTTTTCTTTCCCAGACCGGACATAGACAAGAGCCTGCTGTACAGCGGATGGAAAGAGACCAGGAGCACTTAAATATATTTTGTTTTTCTCATCTTAAAATGCTGCGTTATGAAAGACCCACGCGGATTTTTATGTTTGTTTATTTGCTGGCTGCTTTGCTGTAGCAGCGCGCTGATGGCGCAGGAAAGGACAGTGACCGGCAAAATTACGGACCAGGTCACCAAACAGCCCTTGCCGGGCGCCACCGTTAATGTAAAAGGCACAACGCAGGGAGTAGCTGCGGATGCCAACGGTGCTTTCTCTATTAAAGTGCCTTCGCCGGATGCGGTGCTGGTGGTCAGCTTCATGGGGTATGGTACCCAGGAGGTCACCGTAGGCAACCGGTCCGCTATCCAGGTAACCCTCAGCAGTAGCGTATCCAATGTGAATGAGGTAGTAGTGATCGGCTACGGGCAGGTGAAGAAACGAGACCTGACCGGCTCCGTGGTTTCCGTCAAGGGAGAGGAAGCCATAAAGGTGCCTGCTTCCAACGCGATGGAGGCGCTGCAGGGAAAGATCCCCGGCGCGGACATTTACCGGGACAACGGCTATGCCGGCGCGCAGGCCAACCTGCGGATACGCGGCACCCGCTCTATTGCCAGCCCGGAAAGCTCCAACAATGTGCTGTACATTGTAGACGGGGTACAGGGCTTTTCCATGGCGGATATTGATCCCAATGACATCCAGTCCATTGACGTGCTCAAGGATGCTTCTTCCACGAGCATTTACGGATCAAGAGGCGCCAATGGCGTGGTCATCATCACCACCAAAAGAGGCAGCACCGGTAAGCCCAAGCTTTCCTTCAGCAGCTATACAGGCGTTTCCGAAGTGTCAAAGTACGGGCGCTTCCAGTCCGGGCCTGAATACATTGATTTCAAAAGGGAGGCCTACCGGGCCGCAGGCACCTGGAACAGCCCGGCGGATGACCCGAAAATATTCAATCCGCAGGAGCTGGCCGCCATCCGGAACAAGCAGTATATCGACTGGCCGGACCTGCTGCTGCACCATGGTACGCAACAGAATTACCAGGTAGGCGTTTCCGGCGGCACAGAGAAAACGAAGGTGTATTTTTCAGCCGGGTATTACCACGAGAAAGGCGTTTTAAAGGATGATGATTTTAAACGCTACACCGCCCGTTTTAATATTGACCAGACCATCAACAGCTGGATGAAGGCCGGCATCAGCTCCCAGTATGCCTATATAAACAATGATAAACGCCGCGATCCTTTCAACCAGGCATCCAAAACCCTGCCGCTAGGCGTACCGTTTGACTCTGCCGGCAATGTGATATTGTACCCCGTAGGCGGCTCGCAGATCAGTCCCCTGGCCGACGAGCAGCCCGGCCAATGGGATGCCAATACCAAAATAAGGCGCTTTTCCGGCGCAGCCTACCTGGAGCTTACGCCCCTGGATGGCCTGAGCATACGTTCTTCCTTTACTACCACGCAGAGCAACTCGGTAGCGGGACAGTTCTATGGCAAGAACTCGATCAACGGCAAGGGCGCCAACTCCCAGGCTTCCATTACCAACACGAACAACAGCTTTATCAGCTGGGAAAACCTACTGACCTACCGGAAGCAGTTCGGTGATCACTCGCTTGAGCTGACCGGCGTTACCACCTTTAACCAGACAGTGGAAACCAGCAACTGGGCGTACGGGCAGAATCAGCTGTTCCCTTCCCAGTCATTCTACAACCTGGCCGGCGCCAGCCAGAACGCGGGACATGGCAGTAATTACTCCAAGTACAGCCTGTTGTCCTTTACGGGGCGTATCAACTACAGCTACCTGGGCAGGTACCTGCTGACCCTTACCGGGCGTGGCGACGGGTCGTCCAAGCTGGCGCCGGGGCATAAATGGGCTTTCTTTCCCTCTGTGGCTGCTGCCTGGAGGATCAGCGACGAGCCTTTCATGAAGCAGCAGGGCGTTTTCAGCGATCTTAAGCTAAGGGCCAGCTATGGCATATCCGGTAATGATGTGATCGGCCCTTACGAAACGCAGAACTCCCTTTCACAGATACAATATTCCTACGGCGAGTCTACACCTTCTCCCGCATATGGCATCAGTTCCCTGATCGCCAACCCGGACCTGACCTGGGAGCTGACGGCCACCGTGGACGTAGGGCTTGATTTCAGCATCCTGAAAGGCCGGATCATGGGTACGGTGGATTATTATCATGCCCGTACCTATAACCTGATCTTCCCTTATACATTGCCCAGTTCTACCGGCGTGGCTACCATTAACCGCAACATTGGCAAAACCAGCAACAAGGGAATAGAGGTAAGCCTTACCACCACCAATATTGCCAGCCCTGCTTTCCGGTGGACCTCTACCATCACTTATTCCAGGAATAAGGAGGCCATTACGCAGCTGCCCAATGGTAACGTGATCAGCAGCGATTACCGCGAGTCCCTGATCCTGGGGCAATCACCCACTATCTACTACGACTATGTGAAATTAGGCATCTGGCAGCTGGGCGAGGAAGCAGAGGCCGCCCAATACCAGGCCATACCGGGAGACATCAAGATAGCGGACCTCTCCGGCCCGGAAGGAAAGCCGGATGGTAAAATAACGGCGGACGACCGTACCATCATCGGCACGCGTGTGCCCAAATGGACAGGCGGGTTCAATAACGATTTTACTTATAAGAACTTTGACCTGAACGTGCTGTTCATTGCCCGTATAGGCCAGTGGGTGAGCTCCGACTATTACGCCAAGTACTACCGCAATGCCTCGCAGAACGGGCTGGCCATGGATTACTGGACGCCGGAGAACCCTACCAACGCCTATCCCCGCCCTAACGCCACCCGCAGCTCCTCTTATGTGACCACGCTTACGGAGTATGAGAATTCCTATGTAAAGCTGAGGAGCGTAACGCTGGGCTATACCCTGCCTAAATCATTCACCCGCAGGGCCAGGATAGACCGGGTACGGGTATACGCCACCGGTAAGAACCTGCTCTTTTTCTCGAAGAACAGGGATTTTGACCCGGAAAGCGAAGGCATTATTGATCAGCCGCTGAGCAGGTTGTTTGTGGCCGGTTTGAACGTTACTTTCTAACAATTAAATCAAGTACGATTATGCAACAGCATCTCAATAGAATTGCGTTTTGGGTGATAGCGGTGACCGTGCTGGCATCCTGTACAAAGGAAATAGACCAGGAATACAACCCGGGCGGCGCTACGGTAGAAAGCCTGTTTAAAACGCCGGAAGGTTTTGAAGCGGCGGTTACAGCCACTTACACCTACAACCGGAACCTGTACGGGAAAGAGGAAGGGCATGCCTTACTGGAGGCTGGCACTGATCTATGGACCAATGCAGCCTTTAACGGCAGCACCGGCATCAATGGTATTTTTCCCAATACGCCGCTTACTACGTACCAGTCCCTGATATCCGATAATGTATGGATCAATAACAACCTGTGGGTGCCTTGCTATAACGCTATCAACCTGTGCAATATGGCGCTCAAATATATTGACGAAGCGGGCCTGTCGGCTGCCAGGCGGCCCGCTGCGGAGGCGGAGCTGCGTTTTATGCGCGCCTGGTATTACTGGCACCTGGTGGAATCTTTTGGCCCGGTAAACTTTACGCTGGAGCCTACCGAGTCTATGGTCACCACCGCCAACCGTACGCCGGTGGATACCGTTTACCGGCAGATATTTTCGGACCTGCAGTTTGCTGCAGCTAACCTGCCTGCAAGCAGCACGGATTACGGCAGGGTGACCAAACCCGCTGCAGAAGCCTTTCTGGCCCGGCTGTACCTGACCCGCGGCCATAACCAGGAGGCCAGCAATCATGCCATCAGCGTGATCAGGAATTACGGCTTTTCATTGCTGTCCGACTATGCCGACCTGTGGAAGATGGAGAATGAAAAGAACCCGGAAGTGGTATGGGCGCTGAACTACTCCTCCAACTACGCATTGAATGCAGGCAGTAATGAAAGTCACAGCATGTACCTGATGAACTATGCCGAGCTGCCTGGTATGATGCGGGATGTGGCCAATGGCCTGGATAATGTGCGCTGGATGCCCACGCTTTTCCTGCTGGACCTGTTCGATGAAAGTAATGATGCCCGGTACAATGCTTCCTTTAAACAGGCCTGGATCGCCAATAACACGGATGCAGCCAGCTATCCGGTATGGACGCAGGAGGAAGTAGCGCAAAATCCCGCGCTGGCGCCCCTGCTGGGTCAGCCAAAGTTCGCGATAGGCGATACCGCGGTATGGATCACCAAACACCCGGTGGATGATTACCAGCAGCATTATACTACCCGTTACCGTTACAGGACCTACGACCGCAACGATGTGTACGGTGCAGATGGCACGCCTAAAGACCGTTTTCACTATATCTCCCTGAAAAAATTCGACGATCCCACCAGGGCTTCCGCTACGCAAACGGAGAGCGCCCGCAATGTATTCCTTATCAGGCTGGCCGAAATGTACCTGGTGGCAGCGGAAGCGCAGATGAAAATGGGCCGGCCCGATTCTGCTGCTATCTACCTGAACGCGGTAAGGAAAAGGGCAGCCCTGCCCGGCAGGGAAGCAAACATGATGGTGGAGCCAGGCAGTATTGATATAGATCTTATACTGGATGAGCGTGCGCGTGAGCTGGCGGGCGAGCAGCTGCGCTGGTTTGACCTGAAGCGCAGCGGCAAGCTGCTGGAAAGGGTGAAAGCCCATAACCCGGACGCCGCTGCTTATATACAGCCGTTCCACCAGCTGCGGCCCATTCCGCAGGCGCAGCTGGATGCAGTAACAAACAAAGGCGAGTTCCGCCAAAACGATGGATACTGATTTCCCATTTTAATAATAGTGATATGAAAATGAAAGGCATTTTTTTTCGGGTATGGACCATTACATTACTGTCCGGTATTGCCGGTACCTTGCAGGCCCAGTACCCGGTGATCCCGCGATCAATGGAGGATTCCGCGAACGCGGTAATGGCAGCATACAAACAGCGCTCGGATGAGGCCTGGGCAAAAGCATGGCCCGTTATCCAGGCGGAAGCCAAACAGGGAAAGCCTTACATACCCTGGGCCAGGGATCCCAAGGACCTGCCGCAGGCCAAAATACCGGCGTTTCCCGGGGCGCAGGGCGGCGGCGCCTACAGCTTTGGCGGCCGTGGCGGCAAGGTATATGTGGTAACCAGCCTGGCAGATAGCGGCCCCGGTACCCTGCGGGAAGCCTGCGAAGCCGGCGGTGCCCGTATTGTGGTGTTCAATGTGGCCGGCATCATCCATCTCAAAAGCCCCATTAGCATCCGCGCGCCTTACATTACCATTGCCGGGCAAACAGCGCCGGGCGATGGCGTGTGCATAGCCGGCGAATCGGTATGGATAGATACGCATGACGTAGTGATCCGCTATATGCGTTTTCGTCGTGGCGCCAGGGAAGTGACCCGCCGGGACGATGCCCTGGGTGGCAACGGCATTGGTAATATCATTATTGACCATGTGTCTGCCAGCTGGGGGCTGGACGAGAATATGTCCATGTACCGGCATGTATATGAAAGGGGAACGGAAAAGCCGCAGAAGCTGCCTACTGTGAACGTTACCATCCAGAACAGCATTTTTTCCGAAGCCCTGGATGTGTATAATCATGCTTTTGGCAGCACTATCGGCGGGTTGAACAGCACCTTTATGCGTAACCTGTGGTGCAGCAACATCAGCCGCAACCCTTCCATAGGCATGTACGGCGATTTCGGTTTTGTGAACAACGTGATATTTAACTGGTGGAACCGCAGCGCAGACGGCGGGGACCACCGCTCCAGGTTCAACTTCATCAATAACTATTATAAACCCGGGCCTATTACGCCCAGGGATAAACCTATCGGGCACCGCATCCTGAAACCGGAGGCCGGCCGTGATAAAGCCAACAGCCGCCGTTTCGGACAGGCCTATGTGCATGGTAATATCGTGGAAGGGAATGAGCAGGTCACAAAAGATAACTGGGCGGGCGGCGTACAGGTAGAAGACATGCCGGATGCAGGTGAATTCACCAGCCAGATACGGGTGGATAAGCCTTTTCCAATGGCCCGGTTCCCGATCATGCCCGCCAGCAAGGCCTATGATTATGTGCTGGCACATGCTGGTGCTACCCTGCCGGTAAGGGATGCCGTAGATAAAAGGGTAGTGGAGCAGGTCAGAACCGGGAAGATATTCTATACCGGCGCCGGCACGCCCGCGCCAGGCAGTAAATACATCAAGCGCCGCCTGCCCCCCGACTCTTACAAGCTGGGCATTATTACCGATCCTGCACAGGTAGGCGGATACCCGGAGTATAAGGGAACGCCATACAAGGATGCCGATAATGACGGGATGCCGGACAGCTGGGAAAAACAGCATCGCCTGAACCCGCATAATGCATCAGATGCTGCAGCGGACCGGGATGGGGACGGGTATACCAATATCGAGGAGTTTCTTAATAGCGTGGTGGTTGATAAGTAGCCAGGGCGGTATAGTAAGACGAACAAATGAAAAAAGCTGTTGTTAACAACAGCTTTTTTCGTTTGTTCCCCCTGTCGAAAAGTGCGCGAACTATGCAGCCCGGCTTACCAGAAATAATTACCCCTTGCCACAAAAACAAGTATGGCTTTATAATATGGCAGCCCCCGCATATACCGGTCCTGCTGTACCGTTTCAATCAGATCGTCAAGACTTATCCTTCTGGGTGACGGTATGATAATATCTGCCTCGAAATCCGTATCGAGTAAGAACGTGTCTCCATTGATTCCTCTAAATAAGTGATGAAAATAAGAGGACATATCGCCGGATCGTACGATTATCCCATCATATTCCTCCCTGGTCCGGGCAACAGGATAATAGTCGGCATATAGGCGACGACTGGTTGCCATCATCCTGAAAAGCGCAGGGATCGGCCAGGTTACCGGAGGCCTGTCGTAAAATCCCTGAAGGTTACGGCTACCGGGCCTGCAGGCAAAAAAAAGCCTGAAATTATTTCCATAATCGGGAACAACAGATAGATAGCCGGCTCTACGTCCTTCTCCCACTATGATCGCTACCGTGCTCTGCCAGGGACATGGGATGACTTCAGGCCCGGGTATCCCCAGCGTAGGCGTACAAAGCATAGGCGTCCAAAGAGAATAACCGGTATTATCAGTAGGATTGATATTGGTCAACGTGTGCATGTATCGAAGAACATACATAAAATATAAGGATTATAAACAGACATACAAGTAGGTATTGAAACCCCGGCGGCTGCCCGTCACTTTGGCTCCCGAATCACGGTCGGGCTCAATAATAGTAAGAATAGTAACAGGTTCCTGGCCCTTCAGGATATTTTGCGGGCTGCTATGGACCTCTCATCAGGCTCTATAGCAGATTCTTCATTTAGGGTCCTGACAGGATGCTCAATGGGCTTTCTGGAGCGTTGTCTTCTGGCTTCTGAATTTATATTTGCAACATAAATTGGAAATGATATGGGCATGTACGAAATAGGAGGTAACCAGGTACCTGTTCAGGCGTCTGAAGCAATCGGGGAAATACCTTCCAACAGGACGCTGCTGGTTCAGCAGTTAACGGACAACGCGCCAACGGTTCCCCAGGCTGTCTACGGGCTTCAGACTATCGGGGATGTGTTTGCCGAATTTAAGCCGAATGTGGAAGTAGCGTTCCAGGATGAGGAAGGCAAAAGTAGAAAGGAGACGTTCCATTATGAAGGGGTAGGAGACTTTTCCGCTAAAAGTCTGATCAAAAGAAGCGCTTTCCTGCAAGAGACGGATTCATCTCGGGAGATATATGAGAGAATGACCAAGCAGCTAAGGACAAATAGAACATTGATAAAGATGCTTGAGAATAAAGATGCAAAGGACGCTTTGATCCAGGTGTTAAAAGCCTTGAGTGAGGAGCTGGAGGAGAAATAATACTAACTAAATGTTATAGCTATGTCAGAGGTAACATCTGTAAAGTTGCATGAAGGGGGTACTGAAGCCGATATTGTTTCCAACGAGGATATATTGGCGAAATATGGAGGTTTTTCCTTTCTGGAGTCGATCATTGAAGGGGTCCAGAACCTGGACCCTCAACGCAGGGCAAGAAAAAGTATTTTTCTGGGAGAGGCAGATAAAAGGGGGGAACGGTTGCGCTTGCAGAGAGAGCTGAATACATGGATTAGCTTGTTAACAGAAACTACGAGTGTAGAGGAACTTAGAACAAAGTGCGAGCAGAAGCTTACTGTATTGGAGAAAACGCTTCGGGAAAATCTTTTGCTGGCACTGCAACGCGGAAGGAAACTGGAAGAAGCATATCGGTCGGTGGCACTATTCTATAGTAACTCGCAGGAGGAAAAGCTGAAGAATGTAACTATCGTCAATGCTTCCCCTGAGCAGCTCCAGGACCTGGATACCCCCACGTTTATTGATTATATCGGGCGAGAGCTAAAGCAGCATTTTGACCGGCTGGATCTGCGAAAAAATTATTCCCTGCTGGTTGTTCCCGGGTACCTTGGCGCCAATAAAGTGGTAGAAAAGTGGGCCAGGCTGGCACATGAGAACAAGGTTATGCTAATAACGGATTTTGCCCATTTGGAACAGCCGGATGATGTGATAGATGTTTTTACAGACGCCAACCTTGTAGGCGCAGACATCTTCAAGTCCAATGTATGCATGACCTGTAACTGGATCATGGCCCGCTCTGCTGCAGTAGAGGTTGGAGAGCAGGAAGATCTTTTTGTGCCTCCTTCAACCGCTTTGGCCGGCCGGATCTACTGCGGACTTATGTCGCAGGCTACGGCAGGAAAGAAGCATGGCGCAATGATAGACGTTGATGCGGTTACATTTGATCTTCGCAAGAGCGAAATATCCCAGTTGGAACAAATTGGCCTTATACCTATGGTACTGGAGTACGGGAAAGTAATGGCCTTTTCGGCAAGAACCCTGTTCAATGGGGATAATCTAGGGTTGCAAACGTACTCTGTTGTGCGGGTGTTTGATCATATCTCCAAGGTTATGTTCGATTTTCTTAACAGGCGGGCGTTTGAGAACTGGACCCCGAAAATGGAGAAGGACCTGCGTAGCCAGATAGCCCGTTTCCTGAATGGCATAAGAGGATCAGACAATCTGATAGAGGATTTCTCGATCATGAGGTTTGAGCAGGACGAGGAGGTGAAGGATCGGGTTTACCTGGATATTCATATCACACCGTTTTTCCCTGCAAAGAGCTTCGTTATGAGGCTGGATGGATATAAGGGGGAGGATGCGGAAACTACCTGGCAAAGTATATATGACCAGGTTTGATGTGCAAACGTATTTTAATGTACCATAAATATCGTAAACAATATGAATGCAAAATTATTTTTAAACGGAAAAAACAAGGTAGAAGAAGGAATGGAGTTGCTGGAGTATGGAAGTTTTTTGGGTCAGTCCATAGATCGCAAAACCGGTAAGGGCGCAGGAAATTTTTCCGGCGGGTCGGTCTCCGTTTTAAAGATATTGGAGAAGAATGACAAATTGTTGCATTGTGTAGGTAGTACAACGGATGCCCAAAGCATTAAAATACTCGAGTATGGGGCTGGATTCGAGGAGGAAATGTTCCAGGTTGAAATGCCTAAGGCATATATCGAATTCTATGAGTTACACCTGAGTAATTCAAAGCCGCATGAGCATAGAGCTACTTTTTCAGGACCGGCAATAAATGTAGCGGGAATTGAATTTAAAAAATAAAGAAAATTGATCAGATCATATGCTGCACAAGAATTTAGAATTGATCATAAATAAGAAAGAACATTATTTCCCAGGGGGAATTAACTGGAGAATTGCAAGGCCCTTCTGTAACTTTAATGGAAATCCGGTAGATGGTGTCCATATAGCAAATTTTGTTTGTTACTTTACGGACAACCTTTCGGATTGTAAGAAGCTGTTCGAAAAAATGAACAAGCCCGCCACTTTCGATGCAGAAATAATCGGTTATTCCACAATAGAAGAGCAAAAGAAGCAGGTGATCAGGATCATCCTGAAAAAGTGCCAGATAAGCAATTCCAGCTACAGCGGTGGTGTAGGCAAGGGAGATAACCTGAGCGGAGTTTTTACAATACATTCCCTGGAAGGGGAAATCGAAGGAACAAAAATATTCTGGAAACAGGAGGAGGTATAGCCTTACATGCCCGTTGAGGCGATTTGGCAGTAGCTGAACTTTAAATTGTTACCTGAACATAAAACCACTGGAGATTGTCTGAGTTTGTTTGCGAAGGGGCGCTTCTCAAGTGCAGCTTGTCGATGGCCCCTACTACCTTGCCTATAAAAGTAACCAGCCAGATGGGGGTGTCTGTAAACGGAGGGAGCAGGAAGGCGACCGAGATGGATAGGTTGCCCATTGTGAATATACCATCCTTTGGTTCATGTAAACAGAGTTATCCGCCTACGCCATGTTTACCGGTGTTGACGATGTGGATGGATACGTCGAAGGTCACAGTGAACGGATTTAGATGTTTACTGGATAGAAGCTGGATCCAATGCGGGAGAGGCGGGAAGATAGATTTTGCCGGATCAGGGCAGATCGGCATGGGAAAAGTCAGGGGGGCCGGTTAAGCCATAGCGGGCAATTATTGTTAATGAGCTATAAGTTAACAAAGGAAGAGATAAAAGCAGAGGTTTTGCAGATCGCCGCCCATTTCTGGGGCGTTGAGAACGTGGAGATGCTGGACCCGATCGCAGGCTTGTTGCTGGAGGCGCTGGCAAATGAGGTCTATAGAGTCCGCCAGGAGATCCAGGTGGTGGAAGGAAGGGTTTTGCAAAGATTGGCGGAGCTACTGGCCCCTCCGGAAATATATTTGCCATCCCCTTCGTTTGCAGTGATGCATGCAAGGAGTATAGAGCCTGTATTTAAGCTATCAGGGAGTAAGGTGTTTTCAAGCACGGCAGCTAAAGCCGCACCTGATAAAGCGGACGGACCCTCCTTTCTTTTTATGCCGGCAGGCGATACCTGGATATTTGGCGCAGGTATAGAAATAATTGTATCCCCTTTGGGGATGTATGCTGTTGAAAACTTCGTAAGAAAAGAACGGATTTCAGAGACAGGTGCCAATAATGTAAGGGAGAATGTTGTTTGGTTAGGAATTGGTGCAGATAAGGAATTGCGATCTCTGAAGGGCATGTCGTTTTATTTCGACTGGCCAGGCATTTCAGACAAAGCAGGATTGTTCGAGATGCTTGAGGAAACCGTTTGGAGCGCAGGTGGCAAGGAATTGGATGTACGGAGCGGGATCCTGAGCGAACCTGGCCGGGGAATGGAAAGGAGAGCAGGCTTTCTTGATGCAATTGATCAAACCAGGCTGGATATTTCCGGAGCCGTTGCCAAACATTTCATCCATATTGTAGGAGATCATCCTATTGGCGAGGCAAGCTTTTGCCGGTATCCCCCGGCTCTTGCCGGGGAATTCCCTGCAGACCACCTGGATGGGATGCTGGTATCAGACAGGTTGTGGATCAGGATACAGTTTCCGCCCGCCTGCTCCTGCCATATGCTGGATAGCATGTTGGTCAGCATGAATGCTTTTCCCGTAATTAATATGTATATCCGTAAAACGGAAGATCAATCCAACATTATTCCCATAGAGGTATCAGACCGGGAAGCGGTGTTGGGGATCGAGCGGGTGTATACTGCATCAGGAAAAGTGTACCGGGAAGTCAATGCCCGGCATTTTAGCCAGGATGCAGCAGATGGTACATACACCATTTCAAACGGGATTTTAAACAGGTTTGATCATCGCAATGCCAGGGAGCTGATCGACTATATTTTTGAGCTGTTCAGGGATGATTTTAGTGCTTTCAGCGAATTTAAGGCTTCAGGACTTATGTCAACATATGAAAATATTAAAGGACAGTTTGAGAAGCTGGAGAGAGAGCTGTCTGCTTATCCTGCAATAGAGAAGCCCCCGCCTTATTATCTGTTGATCCATTCCAACAGCAGCCCTGAGCGGGTAATTGCTGAATACTGGGTAACCAATCACAAAGAGGCCGATGCAGTCCGGCCCGGCACCGTGTTTAAAGAGGTGGCCGGGGCAGATTGCGTTCCCGGAGAGATCGTGCTGCTGACACGAAGCACTGGCGGAAAGCCCCGGCCTGCAGCAAAGGATATGCTGGTAAATTATCGCTATTGGGTGTCGTCCGGCGACCGGATCGTGACAGCGCATGATATTGAGAGCTTCGTCTTCAAGGAATTGGGCCAGGCAGTACAAAGTGTAGCGGTGGAGGGAGCTGCCATTATCAGCCCTTACGCCGGGGAGGGCATTGTTCCCTGTATTGATATTGTTATAAAGCTGTCACAGCAGGCCGGATACGATGAGGCACAATTGGAAAGCCTCAGGTCCTGCTTGCTGGCAAAGATATTGAACCGGTCCATACCTTTCAGCCGTTACAGAATTCATTGGAAGTTATAGTATAAAGCTTTTGAGATTATGTTAGATGACAACAGCGGGATAGAAGTGGGCATTGAAATTGACGGCATGCCGGCCAGCAGGAAATTCATTAAGCTGGAATGGAGGCAGGTGTTTAACGATCATCACACATTTACGTTGGTCATGGATGCTGAGCCGCACACTATGGCCCGTTTTGATACCATACATGAATACGTGGGTAAAAGGATCTCCTTTGAATTCAGAAAAAAGACCGGCACAATCTATAGTTCTTTCAAGGGGATTATTGATGCCGCATTTCTGGAGTTGTCGGAAAACCGGATGGTCACCAGGATATTTAAAGGGTACAGCATAACCAGCGTCCTGGATAAAGTTGCTGAATCCAGGATATTCATGAATATGACGCTGTCTGAAGTGGTAAGCGACCAGTTGGAAAAGAAATATGCCGCTATAGGGAAGGACCTGGTATCTGTCAATATCAGGCGAAACAAAAGACAGCCATGTATCCACCAGTATAAGGAAACCTTCTTTTCCCTGCTAAGGAGAAAAACAAACGAAACTGAGCAGTGGTTTTATTTTGATGGGGAGGTGCTACAGCTGGGAAAACCCAACAAGGAGCAAAGCGTTATACCGATGACCATGGGGACGGATTTCGATGCCCTTAAGTGGAAAGTTAACGCGGTAAGCACAAACATATCTTATTCCGGGTACAATCATTTCCTGGACGAAGGGCCGTTTGAGGCAACCGGGGAAGGCCAGAGCAGTATGCTTGCAGGCAGTAAATTGGTTAAATCGGTAGTTGCGCAGGAACGCCATACCGGGGACAGGCATGAGAGTGGGATGCTGCCCTTATGGATTGAAGAGAAGAAGGAACTGGAGGAAGTAGCGGGTACCATTAAGGATGCCAGGATGGGGAGTATACTGGAGATCTCCGGAAGAAGCCGCTTGCCGACCCTCCGGGTAGGGAACCTCGTTCAGTTGAAATTCCCGGACGGGAGTGATCTATGCGACCGCATATTGCTTACCGAGGTTGTTTTCAGCTTGTTTTGTGATAGTAAAACAGGGCAGGTGCGTCTCATGAATGAGTTTAAGGGCATTGACGGGCGTGCCAAAGCTAACCCATTCTGTCCCGCTGAAAAAATCCATACCTATACCGAGTTTGCCAAAGTGCATTCTACAGATGATCCCGAAGGAAAAGGGCGGGTGATGGTGGAGTTTTTATGGCCTGTGGAAGAAAGGTTCTCTCAATGGATACCGGTAAGTACCGGCTATGCAGGAAGGATAAAGAACGGGAAGCAAACATACGGGCTGAACTTTATTCCGGAAGTTGGGGATATTGTGCTCATTGATTACGTATACAGTAATCCTGACCTGCCTTATGTGGACAAAGCGTTGTTTAATGAGAAGAATCACCTGGAGGACAATCGTAAGAACAATATAAAAAGGATCGCATCTAAAGGAGGGAACCAGTTGGTTTTTTGGGACGGGAGCGACAACAGGCATCTGCAGATAGACCTGGGAAATAGCCCGGACAGAAGGGTCACCATTATTGAGAACGGGAAGGATAAAGGCATATATATAATCTCGGATAGCAAGATCGTTATCAGCGGACCGGAAATACTCCTGGACGGGGAGAATATTTCAATTAAAGCAAAGGAGAGGATTGAGCTTACAGCGAAGGATGTGACCATAAAAGCTGAGTCCGCCCTGGCGGCCGGCGGGAATAGCATAGCCATAGGGGCGGGCGATAAGATAAATGTAGCCGCCAGGGAAACTACAGTCGGCGCCAGCTCCAGGCTGGAATTGAAAGGTGCGCAGATTAACGAGGCAACCCAGCCGGGCAGCCCTGCCAACGTCAATGTCAAGCTGAACGCCGCAGGCAAGGTACCGCCGGGAAATATCAGGGTTTGATCGAAAGATGAGCTTTTCGGAGAAAGACATACGAAGCGAGATCATAGCGTATCTGTTACTTGCAAGAGGATACTCCTCCGAACGGATCATGCTGTTGCCAAAAGGAGGAAGCCGGATGGGAGCAGTAAGGGACGTGATAGCTGTAAGCCATCATCAAAGTCATCGGGCACTTCCTCCGGTCTGTTATATAACAACCAGCCGGTCAGGTATTTATGATACTATCCCGGAAGGCGTCGTCCACCGGCAGAAGTCCAGCCTGGAATACTGTACCTCTTCGGATATTATAGCGCATATCAGGAGAGGTAGGAGAGAGGAGGAGCATGCGCGGACTTTTTTTCTGCCATTTGATGTGGCCCTGGGCAGGTGCAGGCTGGATCTGTTCAAGGATGAAATGGAGATCATATCGCTGCAGAGCGGACAGCTCAGGCAGCAGCTGGCTTCGGAATGGAAGGTGTTTGAGTTCCTTTCCGGGAAGCAGGCAAAAGTAATGATGGGCATAATACCCTATATTTCAGGAATCAGGGAAAATGTACCTGCAATTGAATTTTTTCTGGGAAAGCTGCTTGATGCTACTGTTGCTGTTTCCATTGAAAATGCGGCGCCTTTAAAGCTGGAAGAATGCCCGGTATTGGGCGGGGGGGTATTGGGCCTGAATTCCATATTGGGCGACTCGGCTGGTCCCGGCTTTCGCGTAGTATCCATAACAGTTACTGATATGCGTTCCGAAAGCCCCGGGGGAGTGGAGCCCCGTACTCTTGATGATATGCTGAGAACGTTCTGCTCGTACGTTTTTAGCGCAGGAACAACTATAAGGACCAATCTTCTCACCAGGCCCGCCGCGCACAACAGGGCCTGCCAGGAAGAAGACAGGTACCTGAATGTCAATAGCTATATCTAATTGTGCTGCATGAATGAATTTTATAGGATCCCGATAGACTTTGACCGGCTCCTCCAGGGGCAATTGTTGGACAGGTGCAATATCAGAGCGTCTATTGACCAACATATACGCCTGATGATATTGACATCTTACCGGGAGCATGCTGCAGACCGCCGGTTTGGATGGATAACATCCGATTTTGACTTCGAGATCCTCAGGGACCTGGATGATTACAAAAAGGTACTGGCATCCAGTTTAAAGGAAACGATCGAAGCACGTGAGAAGAGGTTGTCAAAGGTGGAGGTTACCGTAAGCATGGGCGAGGAAGTGAATGCTTCCGGAACATTACATATGGCAGCAGTCAAACAAAGTGTTATTGTTGACGTAAATGGCACTATCGCGCGGACAGAGGAGCCTTATTATTTTCAAACTGTTATTCTCATAAGTCCGACCGTTCTCGGTAGTAATACTTAAAAATTGTTGTCTGGTACATATGATGCGCGTGGTTTTAATGTTGCTTGTTTTATTATTGATAATGATCCTGCTGGCCACCCTGGGGATAAAGATCATTGTGCGCCGGAAGGAGCGGTTTGCCAGGAAGGAATTTTATTTATTCCTGGGAATATTAGGAGGAGCCTTTGCGCTTGCCTTACCCGCCTTGTATGCATTCATGGTGCTTTACACTCCCTGGCAGATCATAGTGGGGCTTAGCTACCTGCTCCTGGGAATGACCTATGTTTATTTGTATGAGAATTATATATGGCCCTTCAGGAGTGGGGATAGCGGGGTGAAATGGATACTGGCCATACTCCTTGTGTTAATGAGCGAACCTTTATTTGTCTATGTCTTTAATTGCATAAGCAGTGTGACCATAGGCCTGGCAGTAGGCATTTCCGAGGTAGCATTCTTCCTGCCGCTCCTGTTCAATGAAACATTTGCCAGGCTGCTGCGTATTCCGGATAAAATATACAATGTCTGGTACTATGGAGATGAGCGCTTTGCCGACCACCCGGTAGGCATAGCCGGGGAGGAGCTGCTGCTTACTGTAGAGCTATGCCTTAAGGCCGGTGACGAAGAGCTGACCCAGATACACGCCCGGGCTGCAAGCGGAGATATATGGGGGCAATGGTTCCAGGAGCTTATCAATGATCATAACTACAGGTTCCCGGAGTGCCCAATTGATCATATTCAGGAGGACGGGCACCCGTATGGCTGGATCTTTTACAAAACTTCTTTTTTGGGATGGAGGGGGAGCAGCATAGCGTACGATAAAAGCATGAAGGAAAACGGCCTGGTTACAAATTGTGTAGTCAGGGCAAAGCGTGTTGGTGAGTATAAATACGGAAACTAATGGTAGTAAGGAACAGGTTCTCCCGCGTAAACTGGGTGGATGGAATGAAGCTGAACAGCGCTCATTTAAATGAGAGCGATAACTATTTTGATGAAAGGATACAGGATAGTATCGGGCTCTTCGTAAATGATCTTTCCTATGGGCTGCTTCCTCCCGTGAAAGGGGAATCATCTTCACTGGATATGCATGTTGAAAGCGGGGCTGATGGAAGTTTAAAGGTGACGCTGGTAAGCTGTAATGCTATTACATTGTATGGCGAAAGAATAAATATTGCCGGTAAAGCCGGGAATAACGATCCGGATCCCGGAGCGGTTGCATGTACCTTGCTGCCGCAAAAGGAAGTGGAGAGCTATGATATTGTTCTGAGCGTATCGGCTGATGAATGTACCTATACCGGGGCGCCCGACCCGGGCGAGATACCATTGAGGTTTCCGGGCAAAAGGAAGAAGCTCCATTTGTCCGTGATGCCTTCCGCTAAAGCTTCGCATGATGCTCCTTTCTATCTCCTGCTTGGAAGAATAGCAGGCAAGGAGGAAGGATTTGTACTGGATGCCGAGTATATTCCCCCCTGCAGCTGCATGCTGGCAGATCCCCGCTTGATGCAATATTTCGACAAAATGAGCAAGCTGCTCAGCTCTATTCAGTATAACTGCCAGATAATATGCAGGAAGATCGGCGGGCAGGGGGCATACTATGGTTTTGTTACGCACATATACGAGCTTTGCCGGAAAATTGCGGAGCTGGCGGCGGCTTATAGCTTTGCCTACAGGTCCCGGGCGCCCTTGTCCTCTCCCGTATTCACAGTTGAGGTGTTTGCTGCGATTGCCGGTGCTGTGCTTGCGCATTTAAACTGTATATCTGACAATAAGAGGGACGAACTGTTGAATTACTTTGCCGAATGGGCTGATACCACCCCGGTCTTGTTAGAACGTGTTTTGCGGGCCAGTGCCAATATTGAGTATGCGCATACGGAGATCGGTTTATGCATGAAGAACATAGCGGCAATGGCCACTGTTATTGACAGCCTGTTTGAGCGAATAGGCACCCTGGACAGAATTGGTATAAGGAGGGGCAATATTGTTATCGGGGAGAGCAGGGCCGGCAGGCGGGATGCGCTACCCGGAAGCAAGTGGAAGATCATTGATTAACCTTTAGTTAGAGCGTTCATATGAAATGGTTGAACTATCAGGAGAGGCGTAATGGGATATGCCGGTTCGTTATGTTTCTCTTTTTACTTGCATTGTTGGGGAATGTATGCATCGCGACATTTGCAGTGCTCATGGAAATTGAGGCAAAGGAGATCGACAAAATGGTGGAAAAGGACCAAAAGAGGGTGCTGCTCAGCAGGATTGCGGTCAGTAAGCTGGATTCCATCTATTATTACCTGTCTGCACTGAGGGAGGTGAAGAACGAGGATATTATACATAAGCTTGCCTATGAAAAAACTGTTTCACTAGAGCGGCTTCTGGACGAAAACCGGGAGTACTTCGAGGAAGGGGACATTGCCATGCAGGAGCAGATAATAGCCAGCGTACGATCCATTCTTTGTTTAAGGGATTCTGTCAACACGTGGGGAAGCCAGGAGAGGAAACTCAGAAGGCAGTTGCTGGAATGCATTGGTAAGAACTATTATTTAAATGGAATGTATGAAGATGAGTATAGTAAGTAGGAGATATAACTTTAGGAACGGGGAGAGGGAAGTGCTGTTCCTGGCACTGCTGCTGGTTACCATACTTTTTCTCTGGGCCTGCTGGGAGCGTTTATTGTCGCTCCAGATGCAGGTGCACCTGGAGGATAAGGCCAAGCTGCTAAGCCGTGCCGAGCTGGAGAGCGCGGTATCATCAAAGTGGCATAGTGCGGCAACAAGGCTGGACCTTGTCAGAATGAGAATAGCGCAGTATGATTCAAACATGCGATCGCTCTATGTAGACCAGGAGATCAAGGCGGAGCTGGAGGAGATCAATTCCCTGTATAAGAATGCCTTTTCAGATAACCGTCACAAACTGTTCATGTATGCACTTATCTTCAATGTTAATTACTTTGAGAACAAGAAGATCCTGCAATTGAAGAAGGAGAATGTTCAGCTGTTGAAACGCCAGGTTGCATCATGCCAGATTGGAGAGTAATTTTGGCGATTGCCGGTCACGCATTAATAGTAGATAGTTGATATGAGCCAGCGGCTAAGGATCTTGTTTGCTGCTTCTTTGATCTTATTCGTATTGACGGCAACAGGCCTCTGTTTAGTTAATAACATGCGCAGGTTGAATGTGAAGGCGTCGGTTTCCAGCAGGTGCATATATGCAAATGAGGCTGTCAGGTTCAGGGACAGTACAATTGGCGCATATAGCTGGAAGTGGGAGTTTGGTGATGGCGGACATTCCGACCGGCAGAAGGGCGAATATGTGTTTTCGGATGCTGGCAGGTACAGGGTACGGTTAACACTCAACGGAAATAAGCACCTGCAGCGTTTTTTTGATATCTCGGTCCTGGATATCGTTACTGAAGGCGGCGAAGATCATAATGAAAGAATGAAGGAAATTTTTCCGGATACGTTATTTCTTGGAGAGTACATTGTGCCTGCCAGGTGGGGTATTTATGGACCTGCCGGATGCCAGGAGCGTACAGACCTTTTCATCCGGGCGGAAGGATTCGGGGAAAGCAATTATGTTATTCAGCTGGAGGGCAACGCCAGGCTGGATAAGCCTATTTTTGTCATGGACACTTTGTTGCTGGAAGAATAAAAAGGTCCGGGATATGGATATATCCCGGATTGTTAGCTAAAACACCTCTCTGATGTTATAGGTCATCCTTTACATAAACCCAATTGTTCCCAGGCACCGTCTACACCTGGTATATTGTCGGCCCCTGCCCAGTAAGAGTTCACGTAGATCGCTCCATTGTGCAGTACAATGTTTCCTTTATTCTGATATGTTTTCTTCGGATTCCATTTGGGTAAGGCACTACACCCTTCCCCGGTGTTCCGGTTCCAGACTGTGAACGTGATCGATCCTGTAATTGGAGGTTTCCCTGAACGAATGCCAATTACTTTGGCGGTAAAGCTGCCGTAGCTGCCCGGTGTCCAGGTGCTTCCCTGGATCCTTTTGCCATCTACTTCTATATATGTTTCCTGTATTTCGCCACGCGGATCATTTGATTCGATGGAGAAATTAAGAGGAGCAAGCGCAGTTACCGTTACAACGGGTTCCGGTGAATGGAAGGAAAGGAAGGTGATGTTCTTGCATTCTTCGGGATCCTGCATAAACTGCTTCATGCCTTTACACCCGCAGTTCTCAGGGTTGTTTCCACCGTCAAGCTCAAGGCTGACGCCCTTCAGCTCGGCATACCGCTGATAGAACCCGATACGGTTGCGAACTTTATCTATTTCCTGAGGTCCGCCGCATTCAACGCCGCCATTGATTATATTCACAGTAGCGCCGAACCCGGGTTTGATATTGGCCTTGACCTGCGCCGGCGTTGGCGTCCATTTGCCGGGAACGATAACGTTGTGGCAGGAAGGCTTGGGATATTGGGGCGTCATCCAGAACCAGATGGCGGTCTGGAATGCAAGCGCTCCATCCTTTACAACAAGCTCCGGCTCATTTAACAGCACATTCTTGTCGCCATAAAGAATGGCGCTTACCGGTCCATAGTTATAATTATAGCTCAGTTGTATAGGTCCCCTGCCATGATATGATTTGCCGGGCGCCGGCGGATACACTTTGCTGGGGATAGCGTACCCAACCAGGTTAGGGTGGCCTTCATAGCCCTGTTCTTCCCTGAAATACAATCCCCACTGGAACCGGTCCGGTTTCCCGGGCGTTCCCCCGGTGGTTTCCTGTGAAATATTGGCCAGGAAGGCTGCCAGTTCCCGCTTTCTTTCCTCCAGCGATCCTTCCCGGAGAAATGCCGCATAGTTCACCGTTTCTGTAACTATTTTCTCCGTGGTAGAAGTAGGATCAAAGGCATCGCCAACATGCAGCACCTGGCGCTGCCCGCTTACTTTGTCCACCCTGGTATGCCGGCCATATTCGAGGTACTCCCTTCCACAATTGCGCTCAATGATCAGTTCTATTGTGTCCATGTGGCGAATGGCCTTCACAAAATTCTCGTAAGAGTAAAATGACTTGTCCATCGGATAGCGGTAAGGAAAGAATACATCCCATTCTCCGGGTGTTATTAGATCTACGATCGGGTTGTCACCTGTGTTCTCTGTATTTGTTTCCTTTACTACCTTGATCAGCGCCTGGGCCGTAGCAACCTGATCCGCACCATTCATGGCCACTACTCTTATGCTATGCGTTCCTACGGGCGCATTTTGCCAGGTGAACTTGTACGGGGAGGATTTGGCCGTTCCGATCTGTTGATTGCCGCTGTAGCAGGCCACCTCGGTAATTTTTCCTTCATTTGCCTGGAGTTCGACCTCTATCAGCACTGTGGCAGGCGCCGTGAATATCTGCCCGGTCTCCGGCGTAATGATATTAATAACCGGGGGCGTATTGGAAGCAGACTCTATAGTAATATTTACCTGGGGAGAAACGCCTATTGCCCCCCTGCTATCAACTGCCTTGGCCATTAACTTACGCTTGCCTGCGCGGAAACTGCTCCATTTGAATGTGAAGGGCGGTTTGGTAGCGGTATGGATCAGGCCATTCCCGTCATAGAACTCCACTTTTGCAACTTCGCTATCTCCATCCGTAGCATCGGCCTTTAATTCAATGAAAGCAGGATTTCCCTTGAACACTGCCCCATCTGCCGGCATTGTAATGAATACCGTGGGCGGCAGGTTCTCACCACAGGGACCAACTATTTCCCAGGGGGTGGTCCATTCCTCTGCCGGAATATTTTCCAGCGGTGGCTCGTAAGACTCGGCATACCACTTGGCCCTGTATACTTTGCCAAACCGGGATACCATTGAACCTGCCTCATACGCTTTCTCCTCCCAGGCAGGTACATCACATCCGCCTGTTCTCTTAACAGTTATCATAACCGGAACCGAGGTGGCAGTACCACCGTTACTGTCCATAGCAACCGCCGTAAGCGAGAACCGGCCTGCAGCGTTGGCATTCCATGTACACTTGTATGGCGACTTGCTTGCTTCCCCTACTTTAGTGGCCCCATTGAAAAACTCAACTTTCACTATATTTCCTTCGTGGGCTACTGCTTTCGCTTCAATTTCCACCGGTGTGGGCAGGGTGATTTCAGCCCCATCTGCAGGCAGTAATAATTCCACCTGGGGAAGCTGCCGCCCCGTGTCAGGAAGCTGTTGGTCCGGCGCTTCAACAGAAATTTGCACAACGTTGGACTCGCTGTAGCCATGCTGGCTTACGGCTTTCGCTACGATCATGTGCTTGCCTGCATCAAGCTTGACTTCCGTGCGATAGGGCTCTTTGGGAAGGGACGTAAGCATTTTCCCGTTATCCCAGAATTCAACCTTGTCTATCTTGACGGACGATTTGCCGACTTTGGCATGCAGGCTGATCATACTGCCTGCAGTATACTTTTCCTGCTCGCTGGGCGAAAGCAGCTCTACCAGCGGCAGTATCTTTTCCTGGTCCGCCACCTCTATTATGATGGACTTTGATGTTCCCTTTGTACCCTGGTTGGTGATGGCCACTGCTGTTACTGAATATACTCCTGCTTTGACATTCTTCCAGGTAAAATCAAAGGGCGCGCGAGTAATTTCTGCAAGTTTCTCCTTATTGCCGTAGTATTCTACACGAGCAATGTTTCCCTTGCTTTTTTCGTCAAAGGCCACCTTGAAAGTGATAGGCTCGGATTCATTGAATATGCTTGCCGATGCCGGTGAGATGATCCCTATTTCCGGGGCCCGCGCGGGCGTTTTGTCTGTGTCATCAGGAATTTTGGAGGTATCTCCCCTGAACACTTCATCTATAGCCGTCAGCAGGGGCGTCTTCACTTCCGGGCTTCTGACCAGATAGGGGCTAACCGCTTCTACCCGGTCTGTCATATTCATCATATCTCCAAAAACCGTCCAGATGATAACACCGGCAAGGTTGTTATTAACGATATACTGTGCTTTCTCTGCTACGGACCTTTCATTATCATAGCTCAGGAACCGGTTGCCCAGGGTGCGGTAGGGCACCTTGGCTTCCTCATCCCAGTATTCCTTCCAGGATGACTGCTTGCCAGACTCTTTTTCAATGAAACTGTAGAAAGGCGTGCCCAGGAAATCCTTCCAGCCGGCAATATCAGCGCTGGTTGTAACAGGGCCGTCGGGGTCCAGGTGCTCGCTCCTTTTTAAGGTGGGGGCATTAAGGCTGGCCGGGCCTTCTGTAATCACCCCCCTGCCGTAAAAGGCTACCCCCAGGTTGATCTTATCAGCGGGTATGTTCTGCTTTAACATCCAGGTAGTGGTGGCGTCAAGCGACAAACTGGCGTATTCACTGCCGCTGTAGTCATACAAGGGAGAGTTATGCCCTGCAATTTCGGACCAGCCGCCATTCATATCATAGGTCATCATATTGAAGTAGTCCATTATCTTGGCCAGCTCGGACCATTCAAATTTCTCCAGTTTTTGTACAAGCGCACTAAAGGCGGCTGTTAATAGTTTGTCAGGTCCCAGCATATTCCTTAGCTCCCGCATCAGGATGGTGAAATTCCGGAAGTCCTGGTCTGTTCCGGTAAAGTTCATACCGGTTGCGCCCGGGAATTCCCAGTCAATATCAATACCGTCAAATCCCATATCTATCAGCTTCTTGCAGTCGCTTACAAACCGGTTTCGCTTTTCGGGATCGGATGCTACGCTGGGAAAATGCTTGCTCATGCTCCATCCGCCAACTGCGGCCATACATTTTACCCCGTGTTGCTTGCAGAGCTTTAATAGCCCTTGGGCGCCTCCGTTCTTTGGAAACCAGAGCGGATAGGATTTAACGGTTCCTTCGGGAGTCCGGTATTGGTTATTGCCTGCATCCCTGTACCCCGATTTGTACGCCTCGGTATGCTCGCCAATGTACCATACGGGATCCAGGTTTCCATATAGTAAGTGCATATCCAGGCTTGAATATCCATCGTCGTGGATCAGGGGGGCAGGAGCCTGGTTTACTTCGGGTTTGTAAATCTCTTTATTCCTGAAATCACCACTATGTAAGCTGCCATCTACCGCCACTCCAAAGAAGGAGAAATTCAGGATCGTATATTTGGTATAGTCTACATTTAACTGGTTATAACCAAATTTTGGCACAACACCCGGTATGTCCTTCCACCCATCGTATTGTGTGATATAGCCAATGATCTGCTTGCTGTGGTTCTTGCCTGTAACTTCCAGAGATGTATAGTCCTGGGGCACACCACTACTTTGCGGGGTGTACGAACCGTTACTTCCGCCAACACCTGGAGCGAAAATGCGTTTTCCACGAAACTGGTTTTCCATAGTGAAGTTGATTTTTAAATGTAGAAAGTGGTTTTTGCATTTGCCACCGAATGTCTAGAATATCTGGTGGTATGTTCATGCAAGTTATAATGGAACCCCGGTGATGAATGGTTCTGTATATGCTATCTTTGGTCTTAGATGCCAAAAGTAGAACAGGTGAAAGGAAAAAGGCTATAGTGATCTATAGCCTTTAAACATACTACTAACCTGTTTAGTCAACAGACTAAATGCGGATTCAGGAATCCGATTCTATGCCAACGATTTACACCGCTAAGAATAGTGGCGAAATTGTATAGATTAACCAATGAATAGGTGCAAATTAATATTTTAAAAAAGTTGTTTATGCTCCAGTTAGACGGGTTTACACTCTTAGCGGCTTTAAAGTTATCCGCGCAGCAGATTGACAGGATGCAGCGGGAGCTGGCTGGAATGAAAGAAGGAACGGGGAAAGTGCAGGTGCAAAAGGGGAAAGTCTTTCAGTGACAGAAAACGGAGAGATACCGGCCGGTATGCTGTTCAAAGCCCTCTGTTCCATACCAGCCGGTGATCTCAAATAGTTCTCTGAATTCAGATCTAGCTAATTGAACAGAATAAGCATTAGGTTTCCATAGTTATCCGTTTTTTTAAGGTTAGAAAATAGAGTTTGCATTTACCTCGGTCTATTCAAATTTATTACATATCCCTACTTTATCCTAAATGTATTCCGGCTAAATAGTCCAATATATTTATGGAATAAACATAAAATGCATAATTCAACCTTTATTTTGCTAAGCATGTAAACCGGCATCTTATGTACCGCTGATGTTGGACCAAAGGGGTTTTCGCAGGCGATATCTGGACTGGCCGGATAAGTCATTTTTCTGCTCCCTCCGGGTTTTCTGGCCCTTTTCTTTTGTATTTTATATTATTTTGCCGGTCAGATACTTCTCTGTTCATACCCTTCTGTTCACGCTTCTGTTCGCCTTTCTGTTCATAGCCCTCGGTTCGTAACTGTTATGCCCTGATTTTTTATCACACTCAAAATAGTCATCCTAATGCATAGTAAATCAGTTAAATATTTACTGGGTGTAAGTAAGGAATGTGTAGAAAAAGGAGATGCCATTTTAGGTGTCCGCCACCGCGTACAACCGGTTGTTGGCCAGGTATATCCCGGACTGTTAGCTTTATTTCCGGAGCAACTGGGAACTGGAGGAACTTATTTTATACAGATGAGCAAACAATTGGCAGTGCAATATATAAATGCTACCTACAGGCAGCATCTGACCGTCAGGATGCTTGATAGTGCACGTGAATATTTTACCATACACTTTTCCTTGCAGGACACTTTTTTACTTCCCCAGCGCGAGAACGGGAATAATTTCAGGCAACAGGAAGTTTCCGGGAAAATTGTACTGATGGACGGCTCCCTGCGGAATGAGTATGTACCTGGCAAGTATGATACCATACATACCTTGCGGCTGATCATGAAACGCTCCTACGCAGAGGAACTGGCCCGGGAGCTGTTTAGCCAGGAAACAGTAGAGGAAATATTCAGCAACAGGTATCATAACATCTTCCTCCAGTTGTATATGCCGGACAAATGCACCGGCCTTTTGCAGGGGCTTGGCAGAATGTCAATGGAAGATAAAGCCTTTGGCCTTTCCCTGACCGGCGTGGCCTATTCGCTTATCGCAACGCTGAAAGATGTGGTGGCGCAAAGACAGCGTTCTGTAGTGCCCAGGCTGCTCAAGAACGACATAGAAGCGATCCATCTTACCCAACAGTTTCTGCTGGAGGCGGTTGAGAATGACTTTCCCGGCATTGAACGGCTGGCCGCGATGGCACATATGTCGCCAACAAAGTATAAGCTGCTGTATACAAGAATATACGGGATGCCGCCAAAGAAATACTTTATTCAAAAGAAGATGGAGCTGGCAAGGGAGATGCTTGCTACCGGCAACTACCGGGTTAGCGAAATTGTTTACGAGCTGGGCTACTCTAACCAGGGTTTCTTTACCCAGCAATTCAGGAAGATATTCGGCGTATTGCCCAAGCAGCTTGTAGGCAGAACGATTTAGGCTATGGAAGTTTTATTGATCATGATTATTGGATGCTGCAGCCTGATATCCCATCTGTCAATAGAAGCAGAGACGATGCAAGTGCTTGCGGATGATGAGGATGATGGCCTGTTTGAAGAAGAAATGTAACCTGCAACGAAAGCGGAAGTGAAAATGTATGCTTATACCTGGTCTTTTCTTGCCTGTTTTGTTCTCGTTTGCGGATACCTGCACCTCTCCGGGAAAAAAAGGGAACACCCCGGGAATATAGGATGGTCAATTGGCAATGATGTGACGGTGGCTGCTGTTTTGCTGGCAGCTGCATGGGCGCTATTAGCATATAGCTTCGCCACATGGAGCGTAGAAGGGCTGGCGGCCGCTTCTGCCGGCCTGGTATTGCTGCTATCCCGCCCGGTAAAGGGCCGGATCGTGTATCACCAGCTACTGTTTCCTGATGCTGTTGCCGGTAAGCAGCGCAAATTTTCACCACTGCCGGAGGCCGAAGCGCAAAGCAGCCGTGGAGCGCCTCTCGGGGGCTTCCATATTAAGCCGGGGGAGACATTGCTGGTGCAAAATGGTGGAATAGTGCTTGTGGACGGGATTTTGGTGAAAGGGGAAGCACTAATTGATTATAGTTTGGTGAACGGCATATCGGCCCCTGTTCGCAGATATCCCGGGGAGGTCATCTACGCCGGCGGCAGGCAGCTGTCCGGATTGATCGAACTGCTCCCTGTTAATGAAGGGGGGCCATCCCTGATAACCGCGCTCTGGAAATCTGATGATCGGTCCCGCCTCGATAAGTCCCCGATATTGTCTCCCGCCGGGCTGAGCAGCTGCCAGGAACTGATGAGCTGCACCCTCTTGTTTATGCTTTTATCAGCCATATGGATGTATATGAACATTCCGGATAAAGGCCGGATACTGATAGTGGCCGGAGTGCTGGTTTCGTGTATGACCTTTAGGGCCGCTGTTGCTTTTTTTTTGGATAAGAGGTTGTTGAGAGGGCTTCGTAATAACGGCTTATGGCTACGGAACACCCGGGTTATTGATGCCATTACTGAAGTGGACCATATTTTATTTGACAAAACAGGCACGCTGACTTATGTGGATGGGCATGCAGCTGTATTTTGCGGGGAAGAGCTGACTGCTTATGAAAAGGCTTGTATCGCATCCCTGGCTGCCAGCTCCAGCCACCCCAGCTATAAGGCGATATGGAGATGCTGCGATCCCGGGTATTTTTTTCCGGTAGATCGCTTTGAAAATATTGAAGGGCCCGGTATTGCCGGTCATATTCACAGCATGGAGATCAGGCTGTTTGCCCCGCAGCCTGCCGATATTGAAGACAGGCTGCCAGTAAAAGCAAGTATAGTGCAGCTGAGCATCAATGGGGTGCACCGGGGAGCTTTCCATGTTACCGGCAAATACCGCAAAGGGATCAGGGAGCTGCTGAACGGGATGAAAACCTCCCATGCATTATCGCTACTTACAGGTGATAATAACAGGGATGCCGGCTATTTGCGTAATTTGATGGGAGAAACGGCCTTGCTGCGCTTTTACCAGCGCTCTTCGGACAAGGCCGGTTATGTAGGCCGGCTGCAACAGGCCGGGCAAAAAGTACTAATGATCGGAGACGGCCCGGATGATGAAGAGGCCATTAAAATGAGCAATGTAGGGCTCCTGCTTGTTGAGAATATATATGGCTTCCTGCCTGCCTGTGACGGGATACTGCTGGCTGATAAGCTTTTCCTGCTGGGCGCTTTTATCAGGTTATGCCGGGTGCACCAGTGCTTTATGCTTGTATATTACCTGGTATTCTTTGTTGCTGATTGCAGCCTGCTGGCATTTGCAATACAGGAAGCTACCGGGATACAGATACTTATAATGTTCTTTTTAATACAATGCACGGGCCTGGTGCTGGCCGGTTTTATATGGCAGCGCCTGGTTATGCGGCCTGTTCCGGCTGGGAGCCACCGGCGCTTCTGATCCTAACAGTTTTTGTCCACTGTACAGAACGCTAAAGTTCATCCAGGTCCTTACCCGGTACAATATCTCCCGGGTTACCCTGGTAGGGGTCCAGAAGCAGTTGAAACGGGTTTATGTCGAGAATTGTACAAATTTCAAATAATCTTTCGATAGTAAGATGGGTTCTCCCGATTTCCAGTCTGCTGTAAGCATTTTGGGAAATGCCGAGCCTGAAGGCCATATACTCCTGTGAATATTCTTTCATTCTCCTGATCCGCCTGATCTTTTTCAAGATGTGAAGGATGTAGATGGTTGCATCTATCATAGAATAGTAACCTAAATACAATCTGGTTAAATTAATTTATGAAATCGTGGATAGTAACGGAGAGACAGATGGATCAACCTTTTTCAGGATCACGCCTGGAAGTATCTTTTGAACTATCCTGGATTGGAAAGAGTTGGCTCACCTGCTAAAAATCGCAGGGTCCTGAAATAGTCAGCAAGCCGGCATGCATAGTGTACATAAAGTTAGTAAGCTGGCAGCAATTGAAGTAATTTCTGATCTTTCCATTGCGTGAATGGGTTGCCTGTAAGCACTCCCAGGATGAGGGCTTTTATTGTGTTGCATGATTAAACAGGTTTTCATAACTGAACATGGTTATGTAAGTTAAACAGTACAATTCAGGTTTCCGTGAGCCTATATATATAAATTCTTAATTTGAGCTATACTATTAAAGGTCAAATATACAATATTGAAAATGAAAAATACAACCCAAATGGTTGTAAATTAGAGATTTAAGTGGTGAAATACTGTAGAGGTTGCCTCCGGGGGATTTATATAATTTATATAAAAAAGGGCATGGACATGCCCTGATAAGCTATTTGAACCTTCGAGAATGTATTGCATGTAATGCTACAAAGATGAAGCAAATATTCATTGCGTTTTATTCCTGTCTTGCTTTAAAATAGTCCGATCGGATGTTGCCTACCTTGCTCCATCTAGTTTATTCCATACAAATATTGGCTCGGAGTAACTCCATAATGCTGGCGGAAGACCTTTGCGAACTGCCCCATATTTGAGTAGCCGATTTTTGCGGCAACCTCTGAAACACAATAACGGCCGGAATCCAGAAGAGATACCGCGTATTTGAACCGTTCTTTCTGGAAGTACTGGTAGCATCCCATCCCAAATATTTTCTTGAAAAGCTTTTTAAATTTTGTAGGGCTCATGACCGCTATCCTGGAGAGTTCTCCTATGCTGGGACAGACATCATGCCTGCTTTGAAGGATATCTTTTGCTCTTAGGATCCCTTCAATATCTGAGATATTCATGCCTCTGCTGGTAAACTTCTGCCTGCCAAGCATTCTCTCCAGTATAAGATATACAAGGGCCAATGCGTGCGACTTGATCGCCATTTTCTCCAGGTATCCGGGGCGGTTGCCTTTCAGGATGCTTGTTACATGGACCAGTTCCTCACTGCGAATATCCTCATGAAGAAAAAATGGTATATCCCCCAGGATGTCTTTTACCACCGGGTGGTCCCTTGGCAGCTTCTCTTCGTCGAGGTGGGCCAGCAACCAGTTTTTTGAAATAACGAGGTATACGCAGGAGTGGTTTATGCCAACAGCGGGTATAACACGGCCTGCAATAGAGGATGAGAAAACCTGGATCGCTTTTTCCGTCTTGTTTTGCAAAACAGTCCCATATGGCAATGTACGTGACTCCCCGGTACATGAAATATCCATTTCATGTACCGTTTGCTTTTCACTGATATCAAGGTAGAACACGTAAAAGTCGTTATTTACCGTCTTCTCACGTACAAAGCTAATGGGTTTGATAAATCTGAATTCCGACGTAAGAACCACAAATCCGTCTGCCAGCTTGATCAGCCGGGTTTTACCAATGCCCAGGTCCTTGGGAAGGACCATGGTGCTATCGTCTGTTCCGTCGCTCCTGAAGATATCCGCATTGATCTCCGATGCTACCTCCTCCAGCCAGCTTTCCGGATTGGGTGAAACCACATGTTTTTCAATCATTTTAATCAACAAATTAGCCGCTGTCAGGTGTATAATTTGGCGCAAAATTACCCGTATCTTCCCATTGGCGCTGTTCGCCCGGGGTTTTATACTATTCCAGAAGGACATTATTTGCTGTGTCATGATATTCCATGTTATCTATGCGGATGGCTTTGGGCAGTACGTTGAACATCCGTTTAAACGCCCTTGAAAAATATCCCAGGTTAGAGTACCCAATATAGTAGGCTACTTCTGAAACGGAGTATTTGCCCGTTGACAACATATACTTTGCTTTCTCCAGTTTTTTGCACTTATAATATTGGTAGTAGCTCATCCCGTATACTTTTTTAAACAAGGACTGGAACTTCGATTTGCTCATCAGGCTCATTTTTGCCAGCACTTCCAGCTTGGGAGGAGCCTGGCTCAGGTCTTTCAGCAGGCGCTGGCGGACCTGCATAATCTTGTCGAACTCCACTGATTTCATTCCCTGGGGAAGAGGGCCCCGGCGGCTGTCTTCCACAAGGGAAAGCAGGAGCTTATAGGTAAGCCCTTTTATATATGCAATTTCCCATGGGTTGGACCCGGAGCACTGGATAATACTATGGATCAGCTTAACCGCCTCCTGGCTGATACTAAGATCCATATAACCCTGGCCATTGATGGTGCTGAGGTTCAATACTGCCTTGCGGGCATTCAGACTGGAGCCTGCTATCGCCCTGAGCAGGCTGGGAGAAATAAAGGCTGTGAACATGGTGAGGGGTGCATGCGGCTCCGGTATCCATTTTAAGGGGGCATGGGAGCTGAGCAGCAACCGGTTTCTTATATCCTTGTGCAGCACTTTCCTTTCTCCATGATCTCCTACAAACTGCAGCTGGTTTTCCGACAGATTATAAAAGATGGATATGTATTTTTTATTCCCGATAGAAAAGCCGTTCAACATGAGCGGGGCTGCGGTGACAATATCGGTTACAAGAATGACAGCCTCTCTCCCGATTCCGAGTATTCTAAAGGTGCCTTTAAGGGGTGAGGAGTTGATGGTCACTACATTGTCTTGTGTGAGAATGCGCATATTCAATGAGGATGACAAGTTTTCTATAAGCGTAAATACCGGATTTTCAATTGATAGATTGACAGACGCAGTTATCATATGCTAACAATTAAGGAGGTTAATAATGATGATGGAGCAAGAGATAAGCAGCTTGCACGCTGCTTATGCGCTACAAGTGCATTTATGGTTAAATAAAGTAAGGTGACCGAGGTCTGCTAAATTATAATTCCAATGCAGATTAGCAACGGTTTTGAGCAGAATGGAACAAGGTTTCGTTACTTAGGGTTATTTTGGGCGCTTCCATGACCTGCATGATGCCGGGCTGTGCCGGCCCCAGCCATTGTTGGAAGAGTTACCCGCATGTTGATGTCCCGGAGCGCTGAAAGACAGTCTGGAGGGAGCGCCATTTAATTGGAAAGAGTGGGAAATTTGCAAAAAACAGGATCAAATGGTTGACCCGCCCAGGGGATAATTGGAAGGATCTTATATCATAATATCATAATACTTGTGACATAAATGATGTAGACCTATACCTGTCCATCTTGTAATGCTTAACTATTGTTAGGTGTCAATGTAAAGCAAAACCTGGAATAAAGCGGATTACCAGCATTTAGGAGTTACCACGATTAGCTTTGCCGGTTTAACAGAACTCCTCGGACCGGCTTTTGTTGCGGTGGAAATCTTCAATGTTCTGACCATGCATGCCTGCATGGCAGTTGTAAAATTAAAATGGGGACAAGGCTGATGAGCGTTCAGGTAATTGGTGCCTGCCTGAACGGCATAGGTGTGCTTATCG